>Ga0194116_10002963_pt1 | contig 21092 bp, 10 predicted proteins | sample TA2MahsurfametaG_4_FD_148617 | JGI IMG/M metagenome (GOLD analysis project Ga0194116, IMG submission 148617) | Freshwater microbial communities from Lake Tanganyika, Tanzania - TA2015008 Mahale S9 surface | ecosystem: Environmental > Aquatic > Freshwater > Lake | place: Tanzania: Lake...
AAGGGAAATAACAGAAGATTTTTTTCCTTTATATTGAGAGAGGGCGAGTTTGGAGATATTGTTTTTAAAGAGGTAGGAGAAATCTGTTTTTTTAGTTTCTACAAGTGTTTCTTTTGATCGAGACCCTGCAAACATATGCTCACTATCCATATTTATATGTATAACATCATAATTTTGATTTTCAGGTATTTCTTGTAGGTATTCAGTTTTTTGATTCTCAGCATACATTGCCAATAAATTGTTTTTTATTCTTGGGTCTGAAGCTCCAATTACACTAGGATTGAAATTATTATCTTCCCATAAGAAATACATAAAATTTATATCTCTTCTCAGACTAGAATCCATATTTTTTAAAGCACCTTCTAAGTCGTTCTGTGAATATCCTAAAATAACATCTTCATTGTCGTAGAATTTAGGGTCTATTTCAACAGGTAATTTCTGAGACTCATCTCTCCTTCTATTCTGTAAGTAGACTTGTGTTAGGTAATATTTTGTCATTTCAAGGTCTGAGAAATAAGGATTTTCTTCCCATTTTTCTATAATTTCTACCACAACTTTTTGCCAGAAATTTCTATTATTCCTTAATTTAGGGCCAAGAATTTTTTGGAACTCTTCATGATGCACAGGACTGTATTTCATAAAAGAAATCATTAATTCTTCATCGTTACGAACACTTTCAGATGAAAGGTCTAAAAAACGATGGATGATATCGATTCTCATTTTGTTAGTAAGTAGATACGAATAAAAATCAATATCTGTAAAAAGAGAAGGATCGAGTAATCTAGGTTTTGTTTTAATGAGATTTGGGTCTAGACTGTAAGCTAGAAAGACAATTTCATAATCTTTTTTTAATCTAGGACTAGCAGATGAAAGATTAAGAGGGTTTTTTTTTATTTGTGATAGTACAAAATCTCTATTATCCCAATTATTAGATATTTTAAACATATTAGACTCCTATTTATTTGTATATAAGAGTCTTGGTTATAAATTATTTAAAAGTACCTGTTTCGTAGAGTTTGTTAATGCCGTTCCATACTTGATCTAGAACTTGCATATCAAGTTCTTTAAGTAAAGAGTCTTCTTGATCTTCAGAAGCCATTTTGAAATTGACTTTGTTAATTTGTAAAACTCTTTTTACTTGATTGTATAATTCAGGTTCTTTATCTTTGATTTCTGCCATAGAAACATCTAGGTTTACATTGTAATAACTTGGTCGTTTAGGGTCATAGGTAAAGACTTTAACCAAATTGCCATTATCTTGGTTATCTATTGCATATCTTAAAGATTTTAAGAAAGTTTTAGAGATACCGAGTATTTTACCACTATAATCTTTATGTAAAGCTTTACCTTCTCTGAAAAAACATTCAAGATTAGTAAAATTGCTACGGTATCTTTTAATGTCATTATTTAGAAAGTCTGCTACAGGTATGTTTTCTTTTTCTGCTTTTAAAATTAGATATTGATTGAGTATTCTCATAGAGATAGAACCAGGTGTTAAATCGAATGTAAGCTCTACACTATCACCAACTTCTTTCCAAAATTCTTGACCAACAAATTTACCATTAACTTTACAAGCATATAAATCTTGAAAGCTAAAATCTTCATTCTTTCCATATGTAGTATTATTGAGAAACCAAGAATGGACTTCCCGGGGAGATATTTTTGGGTATTTGTCTTTTATAAAATAACTAAAGTCTGACATAAAAAGTGGTACATTCATATTACTACCTATTTGGGCATTATAACCTAATTTGGGCCAGACATAATACCCAACCATACGATGACTTCTAGCTGCAAGAGTTTCCATCCGATCAAATTTAGCTTCAGATGCAGATTTAACTTGTTGAGCTAACAACTTAGTTCCTAACCCATCTGGACTACAAGCATCTAAAAAACAAGCATCATTTTCTAATATTTTAATAGGTTTTCCGTTATTACCTCTTTCTAATCTTATATTTCTTTTTACTACAACTGATCCTTGACCTAATTCATTTTTTTCTATGAACTCATGTGTGATTTTAATATTTGAATATCCATCTTTCTTTATTTCTATTGATGCTTTACCGTTAGGGTTTGTTTCTGAAAGAATACTTAAACCTGAAATAAAAGGTAGTGTATCTATGACTTCTTGTGTTGCTTTCTTTCTATATTTACTCTCATTTGAACCTGAGCTATCTGATACCCAATCCTCTAATCCATTTTCCATAACAGATAAATCATTTAGGTATGATTTATCTTTAAGATATTTGGGGTTTGGATTTACATGGTCTCTTAATACTTTTTCTAAAATTGTTTGTTCTGTATAGAGATTTTCTTTTTTATTAAATTGTGTTGTATCACCTAAAGATTCTAATACTTTTTTATTTTCTGTAAAATAAGGACTAGCTACAGAACTTGACCCTAATACTTTACCTGTTGATGAAACCATTTGGTCAAGGAAGATACCTGTATAGGGTCCTTCTATAATCACAAGTCTAGTAATATTTTTATTAAAGACTTTAACAACTTTAAGATTATGGTCACCTAATTGGACAGTTTTAGGTTCATTGTTAATTTTAGGTTCATAGGATTCAAGTTTTCGATTATAGGAATTTAGATGTGTTTGGTATTCATTAATACTATCTTTTAAAGAGATTTCATCTAAAAAATCTACTTTAGAGATTAAAGTACCTTTGGGGGTATATAATTCACCTTGTTTGCCTAAAGTAAACTTGTCGTAATTTTTATCTATAAGTTCTTTTTTCTTTCTACCATCATTTAATTCTTCTACTGTAGGATAAATCTTACTTACATTTTCTTTTGAGAAATAACCTATAAGTTTACTACCTTTTAAAATTTTTAGATAGTCTTTTTCTGGGATAACATTCCAACCTTTTTCGTTTATTTTTTCAATAGTTTTATTAAAAAGTTTTTCTTTGATAGCATTATTGAAAGAAAGTTGTTGTTCTATAAAGAGATCATTCTCAGACATTTCAGGAGTAATCGCATATACTATATTTCCTGTGAAATCCGATCTGACTTTTACTGCTTTTACAGGGATGTTTATCTTCTTAAAGAAATCCACAATGTATAGAGTCAAACCCTCGACAATTTCTCTATACAGATTTGATCTATATACAATAGGGATATTTTGATTTTTAAGACTCACCAAATCAATATAATTAAAAAGAGTTTTTAATTTTTTAGTGAGTTCCATAGTGTTAGGGTGAGTATTAAAATGTTTTTGTATTTCTCTATTCACACTAATCCATAATTCAATAATTGCTTCTTTGCTATGAAAAAAATGTTCTAATTTCAATTCACTTTCCATATCGAATGTTCTCAAATCTACAATAAAATTATAGATGTTGAAAAGCTCAGATATTGCAACCCAATTTCCTTTGTAATTAGCTTTAGCTCTTTGTACTAAATTTCTTTTAAAAAGATTATTCATTTTAGACTCCTTATTGTTATAAGAGTCTCTATTATAAATCAGATATTATTAGGGGGGGTTCGCATACAAAAAAATTATAAATATAAGACTCAATGCGGACCCTAACCGTACATTTTACTGATTTCATCCCAAATCTTATTTAAGATACCCATATCTAATCCTCTAAAAATAGCATCATTCTGTTTAGGTTTATTTTTATTGGATGCTAATTTTAAACTGTTTGGGGGTAATTTAATATTGTACTCAATCATTACCTTTTTGATTTCTTGCATATCTTCAGGAGTTAAGATGTCTTTGAGTTCTTCTAATATATCTAAAACATCTTTTCTATTTAAAAATTCTAGGATTTCACCATTCTCTTTATTTTTAATAGCAAGGGATAAAGCTTCAGGTATCTTTGTTTTAATTGAATCGGAATCTAGTTCTTTTACATATTTCTCTATGAGACAAGTAAAGCTTTTTTGCTCGCCATATTTTTTGTAATCTACATTAAGAAAGTCTTGGACTGGAATACCATCTTTTTGTGCTTTAAGAGTCACATAAGCATCTAATATTCTTCTAGATAAAGAACCTTCAGATAAATCAAATTCAAGATTAACACTATCCCCAAATTCTTTCCATAAATCTTGTCCTAAAAACTTATCTCCTATTTTACAAGCATAAATATCTAAGATATTTGCTTCATAGAAAGTATGTCCCTTTATAGTTATTCTTTTTAAAAGACTTCGTTCATCTAACCATTTAAATAAGGGTACAGCTTTTCGGTGAATATTTTCATAACTATCTGGATCTTGTGGTTCAGTATTTTCTTCAAAATCACTAGCTGCATCATTATAATCATTAAAATATTCTGTTTCATTATACCTATTCTTATATGTATCTCCAAAGAATCTAGCAAGGTGGGGGATTGTAGCATTATAACCCATTTTGGGCCAGACATGATAACCTACATATAAATTATCTGATCTAGCTGCGAGTGTTGTGATGATAGGGAATTTAGCTTCTACTGATGCTTTAACTTGTTGTGTAAAAACCCTAAGACCAAGACCATCGGGTGCACATAATGGTGCAATAAATATATCGTTATGTATTTCTATAGGTTTTCCATTTTTATATTTAAGAGTTCTTTGTAATTCTACTAAACTTTCATTAGGATAAGGGATGCTTTTCGTGATCCTTGTTGATATTCTATCTTGTACATCAGTATCCCAAGGTTGGTCCCAATTACGATAAGTCCCTAAATCCAAAGATACATTTTCTACACCTACAATATCTCTAGTAATACTTAAACCAATTATTCGAGATAAGTTTTTAGGGTCTATTTTTGAAGCATATGATTTACCCTTAATCACTTCTCTTATGTTTCCAATCATACCCCTTATAGTACCCTTATCTGCAACATAAGTTGAAAAACTTGTATATAAAGGGTCTCTTCTAGAAACATAATCTTTTAAAATACCACTAACTACAGATTGCTCCATCTTAAAGACATCTTTTACTCTTAATTTCCCAACACCCATAGATTCAAGTATTTGTTTGTTTTCCATAAAGTAAGGACTAGCTACAGAACTTGACCCTAAAACTTTACCTGTGGCAGATACTAATTGATCTAAGAAGATACCTTTATAGGGTCCTTCTATAATCACAGGACGGATAACATTTTTATCTATAGCTTTAACGACTTTGAGGTTATGGTCACCTAATTGGATAGTCTTAGGGTCATTATTCAATGTAATTTCATAAGGGGATGAAGAAAAGCTAGACTTATGTTGTTCGATAAGAGTATTGTATTTTTTAATTTGTGCGGGTAACTTTGATTCAGGAATAAAATCAATAGTGGTAACTAAATCTCCTTTAGGGGTATAGAGTTTACCTTCTTTTCCTAGAGTAAGTTTATCATAAACATTATCTATTAATTGTTTTTTTTGTAGGTGAGTTTCAATATCTGAAATATTAGAAAACAATTTAAAAGTAGTATTAGGGTCAGAAATACTTTTATGGATATATCCTATAACAACACTATTCTCTTTAGTTAAGGTAAATAAATCATCATCTAATTTCTGTAATTTCACATTTTGTTTTTTCAAAGACTCTTCATATTTTTGGAAAATTTTATCTTTAATGGCAATGGCTAAACCTATTTGTTCTTCTATAAATTGTTCTGATGGAGTTAAATCTGTTACAAAAGTAGGTACTAAGATACCTGTACTGTCAGATTTGACTTTTACAATTTTAGTATTAATCTCTAGGGAGTCAAAGAGTTTTTGGAAGAGGTCTTTAAGTTCTTGTACCGCTTTAATGTATTGGGGTTTTAAATGGATGTTTATCACATCCTTTGTACTCATAACTCCGTATTCACTCATTTCTTCAATGAGTGCTTTTATTCTATTTTTAATTCTAGTAATATCTTTGGTTTCTAAGTCTAAGTGTTTTTTTAAGTCTAAAACTATAGTGTCAAAAAGAGAAGGAATATTCTGATACAAATGTATCAGACTGCTCTTGTATGCAGTTTCTACTAACACTTTATAAATTTCAAAAAGAATAGGTATATTTTTCTTATTGCCTTTATATTTTTGAGTAGTTTTTAGAATTAAGCTAGGTTTAAAGAGATCGGTTTTCATTATGGTTTCCTTTCGTCCTATTAAGATATGGTGATAAATAAATTAATTAATAAGACCTTTTTCGTAGAGTTTGTTAATACCTTCCCATACGGAGTCCAATATTATTAAATCGGAAGAAGTAATGTCTTTTATGACAGCATCTTCTTTATCTTCTGAACTAGCATTTCTAAATTGTTGCGCAAAATTGGGTGTGAAGAAAGTAAAATTAGATTGTTTAGAGTAAGAAACAATTAGTTCAATCAAATCTCTAGGAAACATTTTTGTAAATGATAAGTTTTGTGTAAGAAGTAAAACAACAACACTTAATAAGTCTTTTCTGTCTAATCGAATGGCTTTAATAAGAGCTTTAAAGAAATTCTTTTTTAAAGTAGGTTCTTCAAATACTTTTGTTAAGGTTTCTAAATCAAGTTTCTTTAATTCTTCAATATTATAGAACAAATCATTATAAGAAGAGTAGTCTATTTGCAAGAACTCCTCTTCTGACATACCTTCTTCTTCAGCTTTTTTCTTTAAGTATTCATTTAAGATTCTCATAGATAAAGAGTTTGGAGATAAGTCGAAAACAGCATCCCCTAAAGAGTACCCATATTTTTTCCAAAGTTCTTGACCTATAAAACCACCATCTTTGACTCTGCAAGCATATAAATCTTGTATAGATAAGTAATCGAGATCTAAGTCTGAGATGTAATTATTAAGCCATCTTTTAACACGATCTCCTTTGATTTTATCTTCTTGAGAGAAAGTACCATATAAGACATTAAAGTCAATAACATCCAAGTAACCTAATTTGGGCCAGATATAATATCCAACCATAGTTCCAGTTCTAGCTGCTAAAGTATTAATCCCTAAAAAACCTTCTCGGGAAGCTGTTTTTACTTGTTGGATAAATACACGAGACCCTAATCCAGGTTTAACACCATCTTCTATATAAAATAATTCGTTATCTATATAATCAGGTTTTCCATCCCTATAATAGATATTTCTTTCTATGGTTACAACATCATTTTTCAGACTAGAACTAATTCGTAATCTTTCATTACCTTCATCATCAGGTTCTATTTTAGCAGGGTGGATTTTCATTTCTGTTTTTTCATTAAACATCCAATTTACAAAATTAGACCCTATTAAATTTCTAAAGCTGTCTTTAATCATAGGATATTTGCTCTGATATGGATATAGAGCCATATCTGTATATTCTTCTACATCTTTTAATTTAGTAGTTATAGGTGATTCCATTTCTACTAATATTTCTTTAGAATCGGAAAGCATATCTCTAAAATTAGAATCTTTACTTCTTTCTATAAGTTTTTTAGTTTGATATAATTCGTAAGAAACCTCAGCATCAGAACCTAAAACTTTACCCGTAGAAGAAATCATCTCATCTAAGAACAAACCTTTAAAAGGACCATCAATAATTACAGGTCTTACAATATCATTATAGAATACATTCTTAAATTGTATTTCTTGTTCAAGTAATGTGATCTTCTTAATGGGATTGATTAAAGGTTCTTCATAACTATGTAATTCTCTATTGTACTTTTTCAATTCTCTTTCGTATTCAAAGAGTTTATATTCTAACTTACTTGGTTCTATATAGTCTAGTTGTTTAATAACTTGACCGTCTTCAGATATAAGTTTGCCATTATTATATTTTAGATTAGGATAGTTATTAGCTATTAGGTAATCCCTCTCTTCAAAGTTTTTTAGTTCTTCATAAGTCTTAAATTCTTTTTTTAAGTCATTTAAAGGTACAAAAGCAACTATTCGGTCGTTTTGTTTGAGTACTAAATACTCATCATTTTCTTCAACATCATAACCTTCTTCTTCTTTTTGTTGTATATAGTTAGACACTATCTTGTTAGCAATATTTTGTACTTTATAATTAAAATTTTGTATGTCCGATTCAGAAGAACTTAATTGTAGGGCAAAGGTATTGATTTTAAGACCTAATTCATTAGTAATACCTTTAACAAGGTAATTTACATTAGCTAAACTAAATATTTTAAGAATCATTTCTTCTAGGATATGGTTAATCTTTTTAAAGATAGTAGTATTAGATAAAAAAGATATCTTAGCTAAATCGATAGGTTCGTCTTTAGTTGTAGAAAGAACTTTAGAAAAGAATTTTGTCAGAAAATCTAAATTTGTTTTTGATGTTAATTGATACTTAGTATAAGTCAATAAAGAGTATTTAAAACTTTGTATGTCCCAAGCACCGAAATTTTGTAAGGTATCTTTAACAGAAGGAAAATTGATTTTTTCATAATAATAGAAAACATCAGATAACGATGTTACTTCTGTACGGGTAATATTTTTTTTGATCAGATTGTATTTTACTTTTTGTTTAAGATTGTTTTTAATCATGTTTGTACTCCATCTAATAAAGAGAAGTACTATATAAATAACTTATATGTCATGTGATTCGTATAGCTTGTTTATATCTGACCATATACTATTTAGTATTTTCATATCAGATTCCCCTAAATCTCTTAAGATACCATCTACAAGATTTTCTTCTTGGGCTATCTTGTTAATATTGAAAAGTTTTTTTCGTTGGGAATGGATATTTAAAGTTTGGTATTGCTTTAAGTATTTCTCTTTATAGAAATTAAACATAACATCAAGAACAGCAGGTAAAACACCAACGAGGGTCAATACTTTTTCAAATCTTTCTAGATTTGAGGAATCAGAAAATATCTGATAAATTTCTCCATTAGGGTCGTTAAGATTAATGATCTTTAAAATACTCTTTGAAAGTTGTTGTTTGTTTTTAGTTGGATTTTTAGTCGAATATCCACCATTTAAAAATCGTTCTATATTGATATTTAATTTGTTATTATGGAAAGGATTATCAAAGATTGTGTAGTCTATTTGTAAGAACTCCTCTTCTGACATACCTTCTTCTTCAGCTTTTTTCTTTAAGTATTCATTTAAGATTCTCATAGATAAAGAACCTGGTGTTAAATCAAAATTTAAACTTACTGCATTACCATAAATATACCAAAAGTCTTGACCCGCAAAACTATCACCTACTTTACAAGCATACAAATCAAGAATATCTACTTTTTCTCCATCATAAGTTTTACTATTCTTTTTTAACCATTCTGTAATAGCTTTGGGTGTATTATAAGGGAGGTTTATTTTACCGTTATAACCCATTTTGGGCCAGATATAATAACCTACATACATATCACCTTTAGCTGCTGATGTTTTTATTTGTTTAAATTCTAAGTTACTAGCACTCTTTACTTGTTGAGCAAAGACTCTTATGCCTAAACCTTTAGGTCTTCCCTCAGGAACTACAAATTGATGGTTACTAATTGTATGTGGTTTTCCATTGATGTACTCAATCTCTCTATTTAATCTAATACCGTTTATCTCAGAAATAACTGTTATAGCTTTATTATTGGCTTTTGTTTCCCCAGTGATAAACATATTAACTTTATTTCGATCTATATTCTTTGCTATATCAAAACCTGAAATCTTTCTTAAAGCATCTTTTTCTTTCTGTTTGGTATTGCCTAAGTACATATCTATATGATGATCCATATTTTCAATTTGTTTATCTTTAGGAGGTGCTTTAACATCTATTAAACTATTAGATACTAATTCTTGAGATGTACTAAGAATATCTTCTTCTCTATCATATTTTGTTTTCTGTTCTCTTATGTCTACAATTTCATATGGTGCTATATCAGTAGACCCCAATACCTTACCTGTAGATGAAACCATTTCATCTAAGAACAAACCTTTAAAAGGACCTTCGACAATAATAGGTCTTATTGTCTTTTCAAAGAAGATGTTTTGTGTGACTAGATTATATTGAGCAATTTGTATTTCTTTAGGTTTGTTTGTTAAAGGTGTTTCATAAGATTGAAGTTTAGAATTGTACTCTTGGATTTTAAGATTAAAATTTTCAATTTCGTTAGCTACGAGATGTGGTTCTACAGAATCTACTTTCTTTATTTTTTTTGTACCTTGATATAAGTATCCATTTTGATATGTAAGTTTATCATACTTATTTTCTATAACACTTAATTTATCTATATAGTCATATAAAGCATCTAAGTCATCAAACATCTTGTTCAGATCAGAAACGAGATAGTATCCAATTAAAGAATCTTCTTCGTCATAAACTTCTACATAACTATAACTAGCATATTCTTTTATGTTAGTAGAGTACCCCAACTTTTCTTGGTTTTTAATGAAGGTAGAGAGTATCTTATTTTTTATGTTTTTGAGAGATTTTACAATTTCTTGGGTAGCTTCGGAAATTTCTGTATCGAAAACGAATACTATATTTCCAACATCATTAGAAATTTGTTTCATTTTAGCATTAATATTACATTTAGATAATATTTGAGTAATAGAGTTCTTTAAAAGTTCTAAAGTTCTTTTAATAATTTGGTTACGGGCTACTTGTGGTGATGTTAAAGAAAGTTTCATCAATTTAGGCAGATATACATTTAATGGGATGGCTTCTTTTATTTCTAATTTAGTAAGGAGTCTTTTAGTATATCCCCATTGTGTTTTATCCCAAACAGACAATAAATCTTCAGGAATGGGATTAGGGATAGTAGTGAGGATTTCATAATAAACAAAGATATTCAATAACTGTTCTATCTCAAAAAGTTGATATTTATTTTTAGCTAAAGAGATAGCTGTTTTGTTTAATATGTAGTTCTTAAATAAAGGGTTTGGTTTTTTAGTATAATTGATTTTCATAAGTCCTACCTTTCAATAAGACTTAATCTATAAATTATCTAACAAGACCCTTTTCAAATAGGATATTGATTTCTGACCAAACTTCATCAAGTACTAAAGATGTACTAATATCCATATCATTAGCAATCGCTTCTACAAATTTAGGGGATGCTTTCTTAACTGCAGGTGTTAATAAGTCTCTATATAAAGTTGGAGTTCCTACATTATATTGTTTAGCAAAAGAAATGAGAGTATGGTAGAAAGATTGTGGCATATTAAATTGTTTAAATTTATTAATGATTTCAGGGTATTTTACTATGTACTCTAAAAACTTAGGTTTTTTCACTAGGATTTTTTTCTCTGTTAATTCATCTATTTCTTGATGTGGTTTAAAATTAGCAATAGCGATATTAAGACCTTTGATAAGTCTTTCTTTAATTTCATAGATAGCATTTGAAGTTAAACGAGCAGGAGCTTGCGTAAAAGGATTGGGGTTTCCAGGTACTTTATATTGAAGCTTACTTAAAGAAAGTAATTCTTTAGAAAATCCTTGTTCGGTAGTATAGAGATTATTGTATTTGGAATAATCTATTTGAAGAAATTCTTCTTCAGGTACACCTTCTTCTGCGGATTTCTTTTGTAAGTATGAATTTAAGATTCTCATAGATAAAGAATTTTGTTTAAGACTAAATTTCAATTCAACAGAATATCCATATTGTTTCCAAAGTTCTTGACCTATAAATTGACCATTAACTTTACAAGCATATAAATCAAGAATGTTAAAAGAGTATTTAGAGTCATCTATTTTTTGACCTAGTGTTTTTTCAAACCACTGTTTAACAAGTTCGAGTTTTGCTATATGTTTAGGGTCGTTTACTTTTTTAATTTGACTAATAAAATCTACACCATAAACACCTTTAGATTTTTCTTCCCCTACTTGTGTAATTTTTCCGTCATAACCAAATTTGGGCCAGACATAATATCCAACCATATCTTCTGTTCTACCTGCATAAGTATCTAGTGTTTTAAAATTAGCTTCAGATGCAGATTTGACTTGTTGTAAGAAAACTCTTGTACCTAAACCACTCTTAATACCTGAAGATGTAAGGAAAAGCTCATTCTTGATAGTATGTGGTTTTCCATTTTTAAAAGATACACTTCTCATAAGAGAACGAATAGGTGCTTGGTCAAATGGAGTTAATGTTTTTATTATATGTTCAAACTTAGTTACATTAGGTTCATCAGACTTTACTTTCGTAAATATACTTTCAACTCTTGTGGTTGCAGAATTTTCTGCAACTTTGTAAGCAACATCTCTACCTAAAATACCATTTATTTGAGATTTAGTTAGTGGTTCACTATATAATTCTTTCTTAATCTCGTTCTGAATGTTAGCTAACTCTTTACTATATACTGTGTATGGTGAAGATGCTAGACTAGGTTCTGTTATCTCTTTTAGTACATTCAATACGGGAGATTCTGTTTCTAGTACAACTTCTTTTGTTTTTACTTCTTTTACTTGTGAAATAATATCTTTTGTACCCATCAATATAGAAGATGCTTCAACATTAGAACCTAAAACTTTACCCGTAGATGAAACCATTTCATCTAAAAACAAACCTTTAAAAGGTCCATCTATAATCACAGGTCTTATAATCCCTGCAGAAAAGACATTCTGTATTGTAACAGAATATGAACCTACTTGTACTTGTTTAGGTTCATTCTTTAATGGTGTCTCATATGGTTTCAAATCTTTATTAACACTATTAATTTGACTCTGTAATTTTTTTAAAGATTCGGATAAATCAAAATCATTTAAGTATTCTACTTCACCCATTACTTTATTACCTAAAAATAATTTACCCTCACTATATGATAACTTATCATATACTTCTTCTGCTTGATCTATCTTTGTTTTTGCAGTTTCCATTTCAGCAATAGAATTATATCCTACACCTAAATTATTAGGTAAGAAAAATTGAGAACCGGATTCGAGATAAGTATACCCGTTAGGGTGTACTCTTCTCTCTACTTTATTCTTTCCTATTTTTCTTTCATCTAAGAACTTATTATTCATTAAAGCTTTTGTCTTTTGAATGTAAGATTGTAAATGGTTTTCTTCATCTAATGAAAAGAAGAGATATGGGATACCATCTTCATTTTTTAAAACTTTAGTTCCGATATTGATATTTAAAGATTGAGTTATAGCTTGTATGATTTTACTTAATATGAGAATAGCTTTTTTATTTATAGGACTTCTTGAAATAGTTGTAAATTTCACAGAACCTGAATACATAGGTTTAAATTGACCTACACCAATTTTTAAGAAAGAAGATAAGATTCTATCTATACTTGTTAAAAGTTCGGGTTCAATTTTAAAATCGAACATCTTTAAGAATGAAAGTGTTTTATCCCATTTCTCATTTGTCCAAATTTCAGTATCCCATTCTTTTTTAATTTCAGGTAAACTAATGAGAATGTCATAATAAATAAAAACATTTAAAACGATAGCTATCTCATTAGGTGCTAAACCTTTTGTAGAAAGCGATTTTACTAACTGTTTTAAAAAATTGGGTTTTGAGTACTTATTTATGGTGTTAATATAAAGATTATATGTTGTCATTTTTGATCTCCTTTAAGAAAGGAGATATATAAATTATTTAACAAGACCCTTTTCATAAAGTTTGTTAATATTATCCCATACGAGATCTAATACTTTCATATCTATCTCCCCAAATTCACTTGGTAGTATTTCTGAAGCAGTTCTTGGTAATCTTTGAATAATACTATTATCCACATTTTTGGACTTGAGATAACTGATAAGACTATGCCAAATAGGACCTAAGCCTGTTAAATAGGATGTGAAATTATATTTTTTACTACCCACAGCATAGTTACTTATCTTGTTTACAAACCGGAATAAGATTTTGTAATTGTCATTACGAATTTCTTTTAGAATAGTTGCACCTATTTGATTTATCATTTGTGGTGTAAGTTGTTGTTTTTCTACAACAATAATAGTATAAATATTTAAAGCTACTTCTTGCAATTTATAGAAGATGTTATTGTACTTAGAATAGTCAATCTGTAAATAATCTTCTTGAGATGTACCTTCAACAAGAGCTTTTGTCTTTAGATATTCGTTTAAAACTCTCATAGATAAAGAATTTGGTTTTAAATCAAATATCATAGTTGTAGTATTTCCATATGCTCTCCACATTTCTTGCCCTATAAATTTGCCTTTCACTTTACAAGCATATACATCTAAAATGTCATATGAAAAACGACCTTTAGGTCTTACTTCATGTTCTTTAAGCCAATCTATTAAGTCGTTATATCTAGGGTCAGAAGCCATCACATTAATATCTATTGCAGCATTATAACCTAATTTGGGCCAGACATAATATCCAACCATACCTTGTGCTTTAGCTGCATCCGTTTTAATATACTCAAACCCTAATTTTGATGCAGCTCTAACTTGTTGCATAAGAACCCTATTTCCAAAACCTTCTGGAATACCAGGATTTGTTTGGAAAGAAGCATTATAGATATATAATGGTTTAGCTCCACTAGCACTATATGTGAAATAAGCAACTCTATTTAAAAAAACAATAGGTACTCCACCTCTTGTTATTTCATTTTCATGGGCATATGCAAATTGATCCATCTGACCTCTGTCTTGTTGAATTCTAGAAGCTGTATTACTCACATTTTCTATATTTTTATTATCAACAGCTAATGCCATATCAATACCTAAAGCATCTCTAAACAATTTCATATTCTCAGGAATTTTTAAAAATTGTGCAAACTTGCCATCTTCAACTTTTATTTCATCTATAATATGGTCGTTTATTAAGCTTGTGTCTGCATCAAATTTTGTAGGTAATGTATATGGGTTTGTTGTGTTTACTAAAGGTAACATCACATTTTGAAATACTGTTTTAGTTTGAACTTGTTCTTCAGGTAATGTTCTTGTTAAATTAACAAGTCTTTTTGTTTCCAAAAATCCATATGGTACTTCAGCTTTAGAACCTAAAACTTTACCTGTAGATGAAACCATTTCATCTAAAAACAAACCTTTAAACGGTCCATCTATAATCACAGGTCTTACAATCCCTTTAAACAAAACTTTTTGTGTATTGAAAGTATAAGTACCTAAATTAATTTTTATAGGTTCATTAGATATTGATTTTTCATAATCTTTAAGTTTTTGATTATATTCAAACATGACATACTTAAATTCACCAATTTTTTTCTCTAAAGTTTCGGAATCAAGAAAATCTAGTACCTTAACTAATTTTGTACCTTTTTTTAATTTCCCATCTTCAAATTTTAAAGTGTCATAAGAATCTTCTATTAAGTCTAATTTTGCTTTAGCTGACATCATTTCGACTAAAGAATCATATTCTTTATTTACATCTTGGGCAAGTACATACTTTTCCCCTATTTTATAATAATCTAAACCCGAATCTCTATCGTGTAATGCTTTTACAGTAAATCCTTGTTTTACTTTTTGTTTTAAGAAATCTGTGATTAAACCTTGAGTTAAAGTTTGAATCTTACTTACCTGTTCTTCTACACTTGTTTCAGATTCATCTCTACTAGGGATAAAAGTTAGATAGGGAAGAGAATTTTTTTCATTTATTGTTTCTTTTGTTGTAAAGTTAGGCAAATTAGCTCTTACAAAAAAGAATAATATTCCTTCCATTACAGATAATGTTCTTTTAATAAGAGAAAATTCAGAGTGGTTTGTGATCTGGCTTAAATCTTTTCTCATTAAAAGTTTAAATACACGATCTAAAAAATTTAATTTAGATGTATCGATTCCTTCTATTGGGAGGAGTTTTTGATATGTACTTTCCCACTCATCTAAATTCCAAAATTCTAATGATGTATCTTCGGACACATAGGGTACTTTAGTTAAAATTGAATAATAACCAAATACATTCAATATCTTTTCAGATGTATTTTGGTCATATTTCTTGAGTAAAGAAATAAATAGCTTTCCTAAGAAATAATTTTTGAATACTTTGCTTGGTAATCTAATCTGTTTGATTTTCATATATATCCTTTTTTAAACAAAAGGATATATATAAAAACATTATTATAGATCCTTAAAAAGATCATCTAAGTCTAAGTCTTGTACCTTATGTGGTTGCTTGATAGCTTCTTCAATGGGTGCATTAAAGAAATTATCAATATCATTCACATCGTTTGTAGATGCAGGTAAAGGTTTAGGTTCTGGTACCGGTAAAGAAACATCATTAGAAACTACCATAGGTGGTGTTTCATATCTGTCATTAAATTCTTGGAGAATTTTAATATCAGATTTACCCCATCTTTGACCCAAACCAATTTGTTCTTGGCAAAGTTTAAGCTGATCCTTTAAACGATTTTGAATATCTTTCAAATCAGCTCTTTTTGCTTTAACAACCTTATCAATAGCTTCAAGGTCTTGGATAGTGATATCAAGAGAATTGATAGCTCTAGTTTTATCTACAAGTCTTTGTTCTGCAAGAACTTCTCTTTCAGGTTGAGAACGACCTGATCTGATATAAGGGTCTTCTGACATAAGACGAGTCTTCTCAATAGAGAAATCAGTTTTAGCGAGGAGTAAATCTCTTTTAAACTTTTGTAAATTATGTGAGATTTCGAGGAAAAGGTTTTCAGTACGAGAAAGGTGTTTTCTGACTTCAGCAACCTTAGAGTTAAGACGGTCAGGACCAAAAGCGAGTGGGTCTGTATCTAAGTTAATGTCCATACTTTGAAGGTCTTTAAAGATGTTGTCGATCCATGATTGTTCAATCATATTGATTATCCTTTAGTGAATAGTTTTGAATAATTGCTTTTGATATACTTTTGAGCTTCATCAAATTGCATTTGGTTAATTAAACCACCTGCTAGTGCTTGTTCATAAGCGAGAATATTTACTTCTCTACCTAACAAATGTGTAGCTAGTGCAATATCTTCCATAGGGAGCTTATTATCACTATCTTCACTATCTCCATAGTTAGCAGATAAAGAAACGAATACTTGGTCGCCAGTCTTTGATTTTACAATACGAGAGATTGTAATTTGGTTTACATTTATATTACCTTTTAATTTGGTAATCTTGGTTTTCAATTCTGCAATCTGATCTTCTGTCATTTTGCTCATATCCTTTTGAGAGTTAGTATGTTAGTATCAATTACATATTATATTAAAGGAGGGATATGAGTTTATCTTTAATTCTAGAAAGTTTATTCTTAGATTTAGTAGTATTGTGAATAGAAAGGTCTAAACAAGTTTTATCCCCAACAAGAATACATTTTACCTTTGCTCTAGTAATAGCTGTATATACAAGATTCTTCTGTAAAAGACTTAAACCAAAATCTCTAACAAGTGGCATAATCACAACAGGATATTCTTGCCCTTGTGATTTATGTACTGTAATAGCATATGCTAATCTAATTAAAGACGATACTTTAGCTTTAGGTATATCCGTAATAGAATTATTTGTCTTAAGCATAATACTAATATCATCTTTATTGATTGCTCTTACATATCCTAAATCACCATTAAACACTTCTAATTTATAATCATTCTGTGTGATCATAACTTTATCCCCTACACGAATTTCATCATTCCCTATTTTAAAGGACTGTAAAGATGTCGTGGGGTTTAATCTTGCTCTCAAGTTTTTATTTAGATTAGTTACACCACAATCCCCATGATGACTAGGTGAAATAACTTGGTAATCGATACCTTGATTTTGTAAATCTATACAAGTATCCATAATGGTACTAATAATATTAATATTATTATTGGACTCTATAAATACAAAGTCATCATTAAAATTAGGAACTTTATTATTAAAGATAGCATGAGCAGCTTCTACTACACCATTACCCTTATCTTGTCTAAAGATTTGAGTAAGGTGGGTAGATGGTATCTTACCACATTCAATCATGTCTTTAAATGTAAAACCTGCACCGATAGGTGGGAGTTGTGCTATATCACCTACAAAGATAATACGACATTGTAGTGTGAGTGATCTAACTATTCTCCATGCTAGATGTAAATCTACCATAGAAGATTCATCTATAATAATAACAGTCTCAGGTCTAGGGTTATTTGGATGATAAGTCCAATGTTCTCTTGAAGGATCAGATGCTTGATTTAAAGCCATTTCATCAAATTCTTCTATACGAGTAACACCTTCATAATTAGAAAATACTGATTTATCTGATTCAGAAGGAACACCAGCACCGAATGCTCTATGGATAGTTTGAGCTTCTTGGATTTGAACTACAGATGAAAGTCTTTTAGCTGCAATACCTGTAGGAGCGACTAATAAAACTTGTTCACCTTGTTGCTTTAGGATTTTACATAAAGTAGCAAGGATTGTAGTTTTACCCGTACCCGGAAGACCTGAGATAATAGAAATAGGTTCAGATAAACCTATCTGAATAGCTTCAATTTGATCATTAGTAAGTGGGTATTTAGCATTAGCTAAGATAACAGCTTTTTCTACACGACTACAAATTCTTCTTTGTTTATGGGAAAGGAGTTCCACAAATTCATTTTCCATTCTATTATTGAATGGGAGATAGATAGCATTATTATTATCATTAGTCTTTTCTACAATGACTTTAGATTCTTTGATCATATCTTTAATAATAGTGGCAATCTTAGTAGGATTATTCTCATTGGTTAATAGATACACATCTCTAAAGAGAGTGGTTGAGTCTGTATAACAGTTGCCATCATTAAAAGCATTAGCTGTAGATTCATATACAGATGCTTCTATACGAGAATCACATCTAGAATCAAAAGAAGGATTTAAAGCTAAAGCGATTTTATCTGCTACTTTAAAGGGTAACCCTTTATGGACGAGGGACCAAGGATTTTCAGCAAAGAAATCCGGATCTCGTTGGACTGAATCCCAAATAGCAGAGATGAGTTTTTGTGGTACACCTGCTTCAGCGATATGGGATAAGACTTCGATAGATTTAGTAACAGCAGGAGTTTTTTGTTGATAAAAGTTATAAGCATCACCTTTAAGGAGATTTGGGTTAATTGGGGATTTGGTTACTTCAATCGTTTTAGGGTCAATTCTTTTACCTTCAAAAGTAATAATAGTACCTCTACTTGTAGGTCCTGGTATTTTACCTTTAATCACTAAAGTTTCTTGGTTTGTTTCAGAAACAATTAAACCCCTTAATATATAATAAGGGGGGTTAGCAAATATCTGTCCGTAGATTTCGGCTACATAATAAGTCATATTTAATTACCCACAATAAAGAGAAAACATGACTAATATTATATTATAATTAAGGTATAGGATACAATATATTATAGTAATTTACTACACATCCATTTAAATTTTTAGGGATCATAAGACCATCTTTTTCAAATCTTTGGGCGACTAACTTATGTATCTTCTCAATATCTTCCATAGAGATATTTTTATCTGTCATGCTGTTAATAAATGCCTGAGAGCCTAGAAAAGAAGCTTGTTCAAGTAATTCTTCTTTAGGTATATTTACAACATATTTAGTCCATTCTAGTAAGTTCATTTATTTTACCTTCTTCTTTAACATAGGGTCATTTTCTAAAATTTCTTCTTTGAGAGTTTTACTTTCAATATCTAAACCAATACTTTTCCATTCTTCTTCTAAAAGAGGGTCATTCGCTAGTTCTGAAAGAAAATCTGTATTATCGGAAGATAACTCATTAGAGATTTTGATTTTACCTTTCGTAATATCTGTGAAGATACTATGTAATAAAGGATCACTACTAGGGTTCTTTTTTTCTTCTTTGTAGAGTTTTTGATAAATTCCCTTTAATACGATTTCAGGTATTACTTGTACTATCTCTTTTTTTATGGGGGTATCTTCTGATTTCAAAATCAACAATAAGAATGTTTTTAAGTTATTAGAGTATGGATATTTACTTGTTTCTCGAAGAAGACTCTTAATTAAGTTATTTGTATATAATTTAAGAGTCTCTTTAATGTTATTAATACTGACTCCTACAAATTTTCCTGTTTTCATGATTTCATTCCAACAGCTTAAAGAATTAACATTGAAAGGTGGAGATGGCATATCAAAATAATCTTCTTCTGAAACACCTTCTTCTTGGCATTTCTTTTTAAAGTATCGATTGATAACTCTAAAAGAAATGGATTTAGGGTCAGTACTTAATTCTAAGTATAGAGGAGCACCATTAACTTTCCACCATTCTTGTCCCATTAGTTTATTACCTATAACACAAGCATATACATCTGATAATTGTAAGATGTTTTTACTAACACTAAAATTAGTGTGTTTTAACAACCACTCTTTAACAGGACTCCATTTAGGTGTATCTAAGGAAAAAAGTATTTTTTCTCTTTGACCTTGTTTTAGACCTTTATTCGTTAAGATATTTGTATCATAACCTAATTTACCCCATACATAATATCCTATAAGACTTTCGGGTTTAGATTTACCTTTAGAGTCAAAACTTTCAGGTCCACCTGCACCAAATGTAGTAATTGCAGGGATGTTATGTTTTAAAGCTAATTTATATTGGCTAAATATAGCTTTTGTTGCAATACCATTAGGAGTACAAGGAGCTGTAGTAAATAAATCATTCTCGACACTTATTATTTTACCTCTCTTAACTTTAACTGTTCGGATAACAGCATTAAGAGTCTGTCTATTATAGTACCCCAACATAGGGTGCTTCTGAGTAATAGTGATTTCAGTAATATTGCCTTTTTTCTCTGTTGTTACAGAACTGTCACTAGCGACAGGTTTAGTTATAGGATTATAAAATAAACTAAGACCTGTAACATCTATTATATCTGTATGTGGTACATTTAAAGGTTCACTTATAGTTTTAACTTTAGCTATTAAATGTGAATTGTTTTCTTCTAGTTTAGTATATCGACTAGAATCTAAATTAGCTAAATAAACTAATGGACTCTTTTTCCCTAATAAGATTTTGTTTTGTATATGGGAATAGATAGATGGGTGTGCAGATACAGTTGCTTCTAACAAATCTTTATTAATAGATAAAGCTTCTTGGTTAGAATTGATAAAGACATATTTAGGTCTTTCTTTTACAAAAGCATTTTTAATTTCTTTTACTTGACTTGCAGATAACATAGAAAATACTTTATCTAAAGTAGGATTTGAAGATACAGCATCTACATAGATATTATCTTTTACTAATTTATCTCTCTCTTCTAATACTTTAACAGAATAAAAACCACGATCTAGGTGAATACCATAGTCATATTCTCCAATTTCTAAGTCTTTAATTTTATAATGACTTCCACTAACAGATTTAAAATCTACTTTGTGTCT
>Ga0194116_10002966_pt1 | contig 21047 bp, 14 predicted proteins | sample TA2MahsurfametaG_4_FD_148617 | JGI IMG/M metagenome (GOLD analysis project Ga0194116, IMG submission 148617) | Freshwater microbial communities from Lake Tanganyika, Tanzania - TA2015008 Mahale S9 surface | ecosystem: Environmental > Aquatic > Freshwater > Lake | place: Tanzania: Lake...
TCTTTCACCGCCAGATATCCTTCTTTGAAATGCAACTCCATGCTCACTCTTATCAGACTCTCTTAACTTAGAGAGTCGCAAGGAATCAACGATTTGATTGAGTTTTTCCATATCCGGTGAAGGCGTGGCCAAAAGTAAATTACCATTAACACCCGAGTTGAAAATATAGGGTGTTTGAGTGCAATATCCTACTAGGTTTCGATTTGGAGGTTTTGATTCACCTTTATCATCGAAAAACACAATCGAGCCTAAGTCGGCAGATAAAAGATCAGATATTAAATCTATAAGTGTCGTCTTGCCTGAACCAGATTCACCCACTATCGCTACGAAAGCACCTGGCTCTATCTTGAAGCTAACTTGGTTCACAATTGCCTTCCGAGAGTCTTCTTGCGCGAAATAAGAAATCTTTGATAAGTCAATACCGAGAACTTGATCGTCTCTAATCTCACGAAAATCTTTACTCCCCGGATCCTGCTTTAAAGACTTGAACTGATTTGACATCTCAAAGTAAGTCTTAACCATTCCTTGGCTCATTTGAACAGACATAGTTATTGCTTGCAGTCTCTGTAAGGATGGAACAATTCTCAAACCAACAGACATAAACAATACGAGGGAAGTTAAGGCACGCCGTATGTCAGAGGTGTATAACTCAAAGGCTACAACAAAGAACGTTGAAAATAAGATTATTATTTCTAGGTAATATCGGAAAAGATTATTTAAGAATGAAGTCTTTTGGCCTATAAGAGAAATCATACCTCTTTCCCTACTAAAGTATTCATTGATTGTTTCACTGAGAGAGTAGACTTTTATTTCCTTTACCGCATTGAAACTTTGAATTATTTCTTCATTCATAGCTGCACCTTTTGCAGACGCTTGATGACCGTAAGTTGCCATTCTTCCCCGCAGCCAAATTGAGTAAATACGCTGAGAAGTAAATAGAAGCAAAATCAAAACTAAAGTCACCTCTGGCGTAGCCAAAATAAGAGTTGTTAGAAGTATCAGAACAGAAATCAAGTCTCCAGTTACGGTAATCAAGGGAGCAATGACACCCGTAATTAATCTTGAGCTACCCATCATTAGAGCCCACTGAGCGTCTCCCACCCTAATCTTTCTAACTTCCGAAAGGGGTGCATTAAGCAGTTGAGCAAAAAGACTTGTAGAAAGAACAGACTCTTGACTCGCCATCCACCGTATCATTCGGTAATTCACGTTTGCGCTAAGAAGTGTCTTTGAAATCAAGAAAATTGAGGCTGTGACGGCAAAAACAAAGATTAGAGTTGAGCTGTCAATCGAATCACCAATAAATCTGCGCAAAACTATCTCAATTCGCGAGGGTCTTTCGTCACCGCTTATCAATTTAAAAGCTAGTGTTCCACAAGAAGCAAGAAGTATGACTCCCATTAAATCTAACAGTGCAAGAAAAGTGTAGATCGGGATAGTGGTCTTAATTCTCTTCCTACTTCGTTGATCTAGAAGCAGATAGACTTGGCGCACTAATCTAACGTTTGGATTCGATGATAAGACTGTGCGAATTTTCAAAGAGAACACTTGCCAATAATAGGGTCTTGTGCTGGAGCAAAGCGTGTTAGTAGTGATGTAAGTGGGCTACCTGGGTTACCCGGTTGGTTCGGTCTAACTGCAGGTAAGGCAAAATTATAGATTGATGAAAAAGACAATCTCTTTCTCTTTTATGCCTGTGATATGTTGTCACCGGATTAGCAAAATTGTAAGGTCATAAGTAATATGTCCTCTTAACAATTCCTCGCGAGGGGGTAGAAGTGCCCGCTTATAACAATCAATCTTTGACAGATATCTTTAAGGATAAAATCAAGGAATCAAGCTTTCTGGATTTTTCCCCTCCCGAGAGTTTAGTTCAAGGATTAGCGATTAGTTCCAGAGAGCTAGCTATAGAGAAAGGTCTGAATCTAAACGATTTAGACTCAATTGCTGGAGTTCAAGGCCTACCACCACTTCAAATCTTAAAGTCTTTGATTGAGCAATTAGACGATGCACATTTGATTCCAGATTTACATGGTTTAGGAATTGAACTTGGGGCTGGGCTCGCACTTTTAAGTATCGTTTTGTTGGAAAGAGACACAAAAAGGCAAATTGATGGAATCCTAGCTCTGGAGGCGGTCAAACCATTTGTTGAACGAGGGATACAAAAAGCTGGAGCGGAAATTTTGGGCGAGAGAAAAGGTAGCCTATTACCCTGTTTCGGAATTTTTGAAAGCATTCCTGTTGCAGACGAAACGTTTGATTTTGCACTTCAGATTGAAAGCTTGCACCATGCCGAGGATTTAGGGGTTGCCGTTAAAGAACTTTCTCGAATTCTAAAGATAGGTGGAGTTGTTTTCTCACTAGATCGTTCTTGGATAAGTTCAACCAAGAGAGAAGTTTTGGATCAGTTACTCAATCATGAATACTCAAAAGAGTGGTTAGCAGCCAAACACTTCCCGCTCGGAAATAGATTTACTCGCAGAGATAATGGGGAACATGAATATACAGATCAACATTGGATAGAGACTTTTAGAGACAATGGATTGGTATTGAAGCGGATAGTCCACTTAAATCCACAGATAGAAATGTGGCATGTAAAGAAGAGACTAGTGACCTGCCTCAAACTCACAAGTTTACTTGGAGTCAAGATTGAGTCTAGGAAGGGAATTCTAAGAAGTTGGTTTAATCAAACTCTCAAGCGTAAACCCAAAATTCACTCAAATCTCATGGTTTCTCCACATCCTCGCCCTCTCACATTGTTTGTGTTTGCTAAGGAGTAAAAATCCTAAGAAGGGTCTAGCGAGAGTTAGATAATCTAAATCCGAAGTGGAGCAAGTGGCTGGGGACGGGATCGAACCGTCGACCTCACGATTTTCAGTCGCACGCTCGTACCAACTGAGCTACCCAGCCAAAAAAACAATCGCGACCCAGACGGGACTTGAACCCGCGACCTCCGCCGTGACAGGGCGGCGCGCTAACCAACTGCGCTACTGGGCCATCGCGTCCCCAACGGGATTTGAACCCGTGTTACCGCCGTGAAAGGGCGATGTCCTAGGCCCCTAGACGATGGGGACGTGCGCTGAAGTATATCTATGAATTGCGAGCTAATTAACCAAAGTAGCGCAGAGAGGAAACAATTTGCGAGCTTTTCCGATTCATAAATTTGGAGTGACAGCCGAAACTGACTGCACTCAATCCAATACTTTTCACGGATTCAGGAATTGGGTCAACTCAGAGTCCTTCACTCATGCAAGTTTTTGCCCTCCTTGAGCTTGTAGTCAATTACAAGTCATAAGTACTTCAGTAGGTGCAACATTGAACGACGGCTATATGACCCCGAGTTTCGGTAACATTTCAACTTAGTTTTCAAAATTAAATCTCGACCGACTAGTTTTAGGTCTCCGTACCTCGAATTTACTCATTTTTAAGACTTTTGAAATCGATTGTAATTTATTTTGTACTCGCAGATTAGAGTAATTGACAAATCGGAACTGAGTTGATTTTCACTGTACCCTTAAGCCTCTTGAATGCTTAGGGCCTTTAGCTCAGTCGGCAGAGCAACGGACTTTTAATCCGTGGGTCGTCGGTTCGATCCCGACAGGGCCCACTTGGACAACTCAAGCAATGAGTTGTCAGTTTTGACGAATCGAAGGTGAATACCATGGGGTCCAAAGCAGTGCTTGTTGTCGCAATAGTGAAGAACGAGAGACAGACAATTCATGAGTGCGTTTCAAATCTCCTATCACAGAAATCCAATTGCAAGTTTCTATTTTCTGACAATCATTCAAGTGATGGAACATTTGAGTACCTCAAAATAGTTTCAGAAACCAGCTCGGGTTTTGAAGTAATCCAACCAGAAAACGAAATCTCACTTCCCCTACACTTCAAATTCCTTTTGGATTACGCTGAATCACACTATCCTGAAGTCCCATACAGAATTTTGATTGGAGGTGACGACTCCTACGCAGGTACTGAACTCTTAGCATCATTAGTTGAAACTTGTGAGTTTCAACGAAATTTCAATTCTTATCCAGTAATTGCATTACCTGCGTTAAAGTTATACAACGTGAGTAATCCTGAGAAATCTCGGACATTGTCCAATCTAATGTTGCTAAATTCGAGAAGCAAAGTGTTAAGGACTCTAGGATTAGCAATAGCCCCAACTGAGTTTGGTTACTATAACTTTGTCTTGGGGTTAATGAGAACTGAAGACTTCAATTTTTGGGGAAGAAGCTGGTTAGAATCACTGAATGAGAGAGATTTCGAACTGCATTCCCGAAGAAACATCGAATCAGAATACTTCGCCTCGTATAAACTTATATTGAGAAACAGAGTGAAAATAGTTTCCACTCAAACCATGTTAAAAAGACAGCATAATAGAAGCAATGACGAGACGAGAATCAACGTGACAGAGAGTACTTCTGAATCGAAAGTGACGGAAGAGAAAACACGTTTGACCATAGTGAAGCATCAGTTTAGACACTCATCACACCTAATAAGGTCCGTTTGGAGGTACCGATCGAAATTCAGAGTCGATGCTCTGATGCTTGGGATTCTGGGAGGATTAATCGCAACCCTAAGCAATGTGCTTTATTTCTTCTATATAAAAGGACGAGATTCTATGAGACGTGTTCCACACAAGTGATGAAAAATGTTTCAGAGATTGATACAAGAGTCGATGCTCAAACTGATTGTGCTATGAATTTAGAATGAATCAGATAATTTACTTTTCAAATGAGCGTAGTGAGTTTCTCTCGCGCGAATTGGGCTGGAAGTTCAAAGAGCGTGAGCAATTGAGCAATTTGATTGGTTCAACAACAGTTGACGACTCCACATCCTATGTTTTAATGGTTGGTCATGATTTGAATGAGATTAAAATTCTTAACAATCTAGGTTCGAAACGTGTCTGGGTGTTCTTGTATGCTGATGAAACTTACATTCCAAAATTGAATTTTTTTGTGCTTCAAAAAGCATCTGTCATAGGAATAATTAGGGCTTATCCGACTTCAAGTCAGAATTTGGTTAGAGCACTATTCGGGCTTTTTTGCTCATGGATGAAGCCAATCAGGGAAACGCCTTCCTACAAGAGAAAGGAACTCTTATGTTCGACTCCACGAGGAATCATGTTCTTGTTTCGAAAACACTTTGTCTCTTCGTTGCATCAGTTGTTTAATAAGCAATCTCTTTCTCTTGTTCCTGGATACACAAACTTGTTTGCTAAAGCGTTTTGTGATTTATTCAAGATGCCTTTGAGTTCAGACGCTTCTCTTTTGGAAAGAGAAGGTCCCCCAATTAGGGCCAATGTACCTAAGAAGTTCTTACTGAATTTTGTCGGGCAAGAAGGGAAATGGTGGCGTCAGTATGCAATTTGGAAGGCTTCAAATCATCTAAATGAAAGCGAACTTACGTTGAAGAAGAGAGTTGGATTTGGGGGTACAATCGGGTCTAACCACGCTTCTCTCGTAAGTGCAAAGGAGTATGTGGAAGCATTGGCATCTTCGAAATTCACCCTATGCCCACCTGGCAATTACAGCTACGGTTCATTCCGAATTCTTGAGGCTTTAGCCGCTCGCAGCGTTCCATTAATGGCTCCAACTTCCTCATGGGATGCTTCCTTCGAACCGATTCCGGGGAGGCCAACGTTTGGAATTCTCGAAGATTCCTGGGATGCTCAATTTGCGCGACTGAAGCTGTTTTCGGAAGACGAATTAAGAGAACTTCGCGAGCGTCACATTGTTGATCTAAAGTCGTACTTTCGGCTCATAAACGGAGTGATAATGGGCTATAAGTCCGTTTTGTCCTATGACCGCGACAAATTCACACCTAATTCGTAGGGGAGAGTAGAGGTGGCGACGGCCGACTCTGTAGTACAAAACCGGTATACAAATAGGGGCTCTCTACAGTGGCATTACGCAAGAAAACTGCCTCCGCAGGTCTGAAAGTCTGGACCGTCGCGGAGCTCGGTGCTTTCTACACAGAGCACCGCAGCGAACTTATTGCCCACGCCTCACGCATCCTGAAAGACAGCGCTCGCGCTGAAGAAGTAATCCAAGATGCCTTGATTAAGGTCATGCTCGCCGCTCCTGAGCTTGAATCTAAAGGTCATGCACTTGGATATATGCACCGTACGATCGAAAATCTATGCATTGACATTTTCCGCATCGAGGGTCGCCGCCCGAACCTCGTGGTACTGGATGATGCGACTGCCGAAGTGGAATCGACCTGGCAAGAAGATAAGGATCTCGCGGATGTGATCGCTGCGGCTGATGATGCCGTGATTGTTCGCCAGGCGCTCTCTATGCTCTCGCCAGCCGAGCGTGCTGCACTAGTTATGTGGGAAATGGAGGGTCGTTCTACCGAAGAGATAGCTCACGAACTAGGCATCAAGGAGTCTGCAGTCCGCCACACGGTCTCTCGTGCTCGTGCGACACTTCGCAAGATTCTTTCAGATCTCGTGATAGATGAAGTTCGAGGTCTTACAGCTTTAGATGTGCTATCGACTTCATATAAGAAGGTATCCAAACTCACAAAGAAGTCTTCGAAGGTTGCACTCTCATTAATCCTGATTCTCTTTTCATTCCTTGGCTTTAATTCGATGCCAACAAACCCAGGAGTTCCCACCCTTGTAACAGAGGAGACGGCATCAGCACCTACCACTTCCTCGTCAACATCGGCCGAGGTAACCGCAGCTGCTACAAACAAAGAAGCGATAACCCCTGCTCCTTTACCGACTAAAGCGCGTGCCTCCGTCGCTAATGCAAAGAGCACTGAGCTTAAATTTCCCGGTCTTGATAAAGAGGGAGTGCCCGCCGGATTCACGGTTGCGGACACGACTGGGGCGCTTGGAAGTGCATATTTTCTTGAGCGCTCTCCTATATCGACTGAGACGGAGTTAATTATCGGACAGGTCATCAAGACTGACACGGGGGCTGCAAATATCTTCATCTCCCAAACTCTGATTACAGACCAAGGCGGGCTCTCATACCGGCCAGTCGTCTCTTTTGGCCAGGCCGGAAGTTGGAGCCCCCTTATGGTGAGGGTTTCTTCGACCGATATCACGCGCCAAATGAGCGGGAATTACCTCTTTACCGTCTACATTGCCGTAGAATCTGCCATAGATACTCCGATAAAGATCGCCGCGTCCGCTAACGGCCGCGATCTTGCTGCGGCACCAAGGCAAGTAATAACCCGCCTTGTGCTTGACCCGAGTAAAACCCGAGTTTTGGCGCAAGCCATTTATGTCGTTGAAAAGGGAGCAAAGGCATGACTAGCTCCAATTTAAGTTTCTTCGCCGCGTCCGGATACACGGCGGAGAATGTGGTGCGGTAGCACGTGCATTGCATCACAAGGTAATGAGTTCACCTCTTTACCAAGCCGATTTAGGGATGGCCCCTAGATCGACTAATGAAAGGAAACAAATGTCTACAAAGACAATCTTCAAGCGTTTAGCGCTTGTAGTTGTTAGCGCTTTGGGACTGAGCATGCTTTCTATTGCTCCAGTAAGTGCCGACTATAACGGCTCTTCCACTGGAACTTCAGTTACTGTCTCAGCCGTAGGACGCACTGGCGTTGGAATACATGTCCTCGCCACGACTTCTGGAATAGCAGGCTCAGCTGGAAATGCTTGTTCGTCAGCTTGCGTACTGCATCTGAAGTTAACGGATGCTCCCTCCGGAGCCGGAACCGCCGATATCACCGGCGCTGGTCCTGGATTTGCTCTTCGAAACGACTCGCTTACTGCAACAGCCTTTGGGGGTGGAGCAGATGCTACTTACGCATATGTAACTTTGGCCACTGGTGCGGGAGATACTTATGCCGCTGGTACATATACCTTCTCGTGGTGGGTAGATACACTCACGCAGAACAATAAAAACGTAACTACCTCGGCTGATGGTTCAAATGAAGCTAGGCCGACAAACCACGTCAAGGCTGGCACATTCACTGTGACTTTGGCTGGTTCTCCGACTCAGTTTGTGATGACAAGCACTTCCGCATCGATGGACTCTACTTCGGTCACTGCAACTCTAGTTTCTGCGCAAATTAGAGATTCGGCGGGAAATCCCACAATACTTACCTCGAATGAATCATTCTCTGTGTTCTCAGGGGATGCGGCGGCGGGCTTCACCAGAATTGGTGAAACCTTAAACGTTGCAGGTGTTTCAACCGTTGATTCCTTGACAGGGGGCGTAACGATAAATCCGGGTACTAGATTATCCGGAGCGGTCAATAATCGTGAGGTTACCCCGCTTCTTGATAGCGAAATTCGTTTCTATGTCGGTAATAGTTCCGCGACCAATAGAACAGTTTCAATCAGAGGTTCACAGAATCTTGCTGGAATTAACTCAGGCTCATTCACAATGTCCATGTCTAATCCAGCGGTGATTACTCGCATTACTCCTAACACAAGTACCGCGAGACAAGCAGCAAATAACCGTGCTGACACTTCCAGCGCAACGCTTGGCGTAAAGAATTCGTCTTGGGCCGCTGCGAAGGAATTTGTGCAGGGTGACGCATCTCAGTCACCGACTGCGGTTGACTTGTATGTTAGTACAAACACAGGTAAGACTCTTAGCTTCGGTATAACGACTTCAACCTCCTCTGGCGGTTTGATCGTCGCAACTGTTGCAGCTAGAACTGGAGTAATTCTACCGACCGGCGTTACAGCAGGTTCTAAGAACTACACCACGGATACAGAGTTCTCTTATCTGTCGTTAGCTGCTACTGCTCCGAGTGCAGGCGAGGGTTATGACATTACCTTTGGTATGTCCAATGGAAACTCTGTCACTTACTCTGTCACTTACAAAGCACCTAGCGTAAGCGGTACCACAGGTGAAGGTTCTGTGGTAACCAACCTTGACGGTAACACCATGAAGGCTGCTGTCGCTTCCACCAACACTGTTACATTTACAGTTTCGGATGGATTCGGCTCTAAAGTATCAGGTGCGACAGTTCGCTTCCAGCACAACAGAACTGCAAATGCTGAATACTCCCAATTGGTAAATGGCACAACTGATGCCAACGGAAATGTCAGCTTCACCTTTACTGATGCGCTAACACTTGCTGCCTCAGGTTTAACTACCTTGAATCGCGCAGGTACCGTTCAGTACTACGTGAGCACTGCAAATGCTTCAACGAACTTGACAAGCACAAGATCAATTAACTACACAACGGCTGCGTTCATTACTCCAAGCACAATCACTGCCACGGGTAATGAAGTAACTGATGCTGTGGGTGCTGCTTCTGGAACTTACAATTTGGTTGACACAGTGATCAGTGAAACCATTACAGTAACTACAGAAACTGGTTCAGTGATGGCAGGTATTCCTTACTCTGCTGCTCTTTCTGCTGGTCTGTATGAGCGTCTAAACTACGCTTCAGGACTAACTCAACTTAGTGGTTTCACAAATTCAAGTGGCCAGGCGTTCATTCGTGTAGCTTGCTTCAAGTCTGGCGCCCAGACTGTTACTTGGACAGTTGGAACTCTCACTAAGACTGTAAGCTTCACTTGCCAGTCAACATCGGGCAAGTTGCGAGCTCTCTCTGTTGCATCTACAACTGCAGCTGCAACGGTAGACCAAACAGCTGAGATTACTGTTACAGCAACAGATATCTACGGAAACGTAGTTCCATCTGCATCACTTACAGTGACATATACCGGATCGAATGCACGCATTGTTTCTTACAATGGCTCACAAGGTGCTTCGGCTACAACTGATAGCGCTGGTAAACTCGTAATCGGTGTTTATGCTGATAGAGCTGGAACGGGTACATTGCGAGTCACCACAACAGGTGGAGTACTCGCAACGACTACAACAACAACTCAGGGCGTAGCTCCAATTGCTCGTGTAGATGACCTTTCGGTCACCGTCACTTCAACTGGTGTATCAGCCGCGACAGCTGCAGCAAATGCTGCGACAGCTGCGGCAGATGCTGCAACTGATGCTGCTCTTGAAGCTATCGATGCCGCTAACGCTGCAACTGATGCTGCAAATCTAGCTGCTGAAGCAGCTGACGCAGCTACAGTTGCTGCTGAAGAAGCACGCGATGCTGCAGATTCTGCAACAGCCGCTGTTGAGGCCCTTGCAACTGAAGTTGCTACCTTGATGGCAGCCCTAAAGGCTCAAATCACAACCTTGGCTAATACAGTTGCCAAGATTGCAAAGAAGGTTAAGGCGTAAGTCTTAGCTTTCAATTAATTAAGAAAAGCTGGACCCCCCGGATAATTTCTGGGGGGTCCAGCTGCGTTTAGCAACTAGATTTTCAGGTAGCATTCGATTAACGGTTGTGCGAGAGGGAAATTAACTTGAAATTAGAGGAACAAGAGAAAATAGGGAAGCAGATTACCTTTATCGCTGATCTGGTTATTGCTGTCACAATTTTATTTTTCTGGACAAGCACATTGGATGCTTTTAACTTTCCCAAGCAGTTTGTTGTTGCAACCGGTTTTATATCCCTTTTAATTGTAGCTATATTGAGAGATCGTTTCTTGATTAATCCGACAAGAGTAAACAAAATCGAAATCACCTTCCTCACTTTGATTGCTCTAGTGGTTTTGTTGTCGGTGCCAAACGGATTAACTTCCATGACGAATTTTTGGGGAACTTTCTCTAGGGCTAATGGGACGTTAACAAAGATCACCTTATTTTTGGTGGTGTTGATTTATGCTCGCTACTCTTCCAAAGAGTCGATTAGCAGATTTTTTAATTTGGCCCTGACCTTGCTCTCTCTAGAGGTCGTGTATGGTTTTATCCAGTTGAGTGGGCTCGACCCCATCCCCTGGGTGAACCCCTATAACAACATCTTCGTAACAGCTGGAAATCCTAACTTTGCGGCGGCTCTGCTGGCTGTTTTAGTAGTGCTCTCTACTAGGTTCATATTTCTTGGATCAAATTCCAAGATTAGAGGTTTTGTTTTCGTTCTCGTAATTCTCGGTTCCTACACGAGTTATGCCACTAAGTCGATACAAGGTGTATTGACCATAGCAGTAGGCATCTTTCTCGTCGTGTTTCTGTGGTCTCTGAAGAGGTTAGACAGAAAGAGAGATAAGTTTCTATCAATTTCTGGGCTCTCGGCATTAGGTGCTCCTATTGCGCTAGGAGTATTCAATCTAGGGCCGCTGGCATCAATCTTGTATCAGGAAACTCTCTCTATAAGGCTCCATTACTGGAGAATTGCGATCAAAATTATTCGCGATCATCCTATATTCGGAGTAGGGAATGATAGATATGGCGACTTCTATCGCATGTATAGGGAAGATTGGTTTGTCGAAAAATATGGTCCTGGCTTGGTTTCTACTAACGCTCATAATGTCGCTTTGCAGTGGGGAGCCGATATCGGGATTCTGGGAATTCTAATTTATGTTCTCTTACTAGCCTTATCAATCTTCACATACATTCGCAAGTGGCAATCCCAACCCGATAGCAAGAGTTTAAGTAACTTCGATTTTCTGTTTGTAGGCTTTATGGCTTTTTATGTTCAATCCCTAATTTCTATTTCACAACTTTCAGTGACCTGTTTGGGATTTGCACTATTGGGCTTGCTCTTGTCCTACAATAATGGAGAGAGTGTGGATAATCACAGAAAAAAGAAGAGTCCTAGATTGAACTCTCCATCTTCATTTGTTGGTGTGGGCACTTGGTGGGTAATTTTCTGCTTGGTGCTAGCGCCACTTACATCCACTTTGGTGAGAAAAGATGCAGAATTGCGTAAAGCATTACAGCTTCCCGGAGCGTCGCAAGAGGGTGCTGATTTAGAATTTAGAAGCAAAGAAATCACCAGTGCCGCTCAATTCTTTAGAGAAGATGAGGATTATGCGGCTAGTGTGATCCAAAACTTATTTGGCCAAGGAATTGCCCAATATGGTTTAACATTCGCGAAAGAGGTGGAATCAGCAAAACCAAATAGTTTCCAATCATTTTCGGCTCAGGTTCTTGCCTATTCAAACTCTGGTCAGTATGTGGAGTTGAAAGTGGCTGCAGAGAAAGCGCTTAAATTAGATCCTTTGAATTATTCTGTTAGGTTTCAATACGGTAAATCTTTAGATAAACTTGGAAAACTGGCTGATGCGAAGAGAGAGTTGAACGAGGTTTTGCAGCAGGCACCGAAGACCTCCAACGACTACATTGCAGCACAGTCTCTGTTGGCAGAAATGAATCAAAGAATTGAACCTTAGTAACTCGGAGAGAGTTGGAGTAGTTGGCCTGGGTTACGTGGGGTTTGCGTTAGTTGGTGCCTTATGTAAATCAGGGCGAGAAGTTTATGGACTCGAATTGGATGAAACACGAGTAAGTGCAGTATTGGCTGGAAAGAGTCCCAACGAATCAATTACGGATGAAAAGTTAGTGAAGTACCAATCACAGGGATTATTGAAAGTTAGTAGTAAACCTCTATCGCTTAAGAATTGTGACGTAGTTTTGATAGCAGTCCCTACCCCTTTGGATGAAGACAGTAAACCTGATCTGCGAATTTTAGTCAGAGCATGTGAAGACATAGCACCACATTTGAAGAATGGGGCACTTGTGATAAATGAGTCAACCTCATTCCCGGGTACACTGAGAGAGGTAGTTGCACCAACAATCAAGAGGACAACTAAAGCCAACAATTTAGAGTTTGGTTGTTCTCCAGAGAGGATAAACCCAGGTGACCCGAGATTTGGAATCGAAAATACACCCAGAGTTGTCTCTGGACTTGATGCCTCAGCGAAAGAACGTACTCAACGTTTCTATAGAAGTTTTGTGAAAGAAGTCTTTCTAGCAGATAGTCCAGAGGTGGCAGAAATGTCAAAGTTACTGGAGAACTCTTATCGATTGGTAAATATCGCTTTTATTAATGAAGTAAGTGACTATTGTCTGCGAAAAGACATCTCAGTTAGGGCGGTGATTGAAGCAGCAAAAACGAAACCATTCGGCTTTAGCGCTTTTGCACCTAGTCTTGGAATCGGAGGCCACTGCATTCCAGTAGATCCCGAATACTTACTAAGTGATGCTGGGGCAATCGGAGTAGATTTAAGAATTTTAAAGTCAGCCTCAAGAAGTAATTCTCTCCGAGGTGAAGTAGTCTGCGAGCTCATTGAAAGAAACCAAGGTAGTCTGCGTGGGAAGAGGATATTGATAGTAGGCATTACTTATAAAGCGAATATTGCTGATTTCAGAGAGAGCCCTGCTGAAGAGTTAGTACTCGCGATTGAAAAGAGAAATGCCTCAGTTGAATGGTTTGATCCGTTGATTGATGGCTGGCGCCATGCAAATCGTGGCGATTTACAAAACGGCCGATACGATCTTGTAGTTGTTTCAAGTCTTCATGATTTAATCGATAGAGAGTCGCTGTTAAAATTACAAATTCCAATATTTGATTTTTCTGGAAAACTGCCAAAGTCTGATTTGGTAATAACAATCTAATCATGGTGGTTGTTCACTGTATAACTAGATTCAATCAGGGTGGAACAGTAACTTGGTTAAACAATTTACCCGCAAACCAAGAACGCGCATATCTTGTTGCTGGCACTTGCTCCGATAATGAGCGTGAAGGGATTCCTCATTCTAATTTTGAATTAATCCGAGTCCCTTGTATGAAGCGTACAATCAATCCTTATCGCGACTTCGTAGCTCTCATTTCGCTGATTCGAATTTTTAAGCGAATTCAGCCCGATTTGTTGGTGACCCATACATTTAAAGCTGGCGTACTTGCCAGAATCGCCATACGGTTATCCCCTTTACGCGACAACACAACGGTGGTGCACACCTATCATGGGCACCTTCAATACGGGTACTTCTCCAATTTCAGTTCAAGACTCATTACATGGGTTGAGAAGAAACTTGAGTTAATAACGGATGGGTTCGTGGTAAATGGAGTTAGGGTTTCCAAAGAATTAGTCGACGTTGGGCTACTCCGTAAGCCCCACTTAGCGATTCTCCCTGGTGTTGAGTTGGCGCCGGCAGCAAGACATCACGTTGCAGATGAGATTGACCGTAGGCTCACTGTTGGCTGGCTTGGGAGACTCACTGAGATAAAGAGACCTGACAGAGTAATTTCTCAAGCAGAGCGCTTTTCTAATGTGAGATTTCTAATTGGGGGTGAGGGAGAGTTAGCGGGTGAACTAAAAGCGGTAGCACCTTCAAATGTCGAATTCCTAGGTTGGACCACTCCCAGCGTATTCTGGCCGAGGGTGGACATAGGTCTACTTACCTCTGAAAATGAGGCGGCTCCATTCTCATTAGTTGAAGCAGCTCTCTATGGCGTGCCCTGCGTAGCCACAAGTGTTGGTTCTGTAGCAGATGTCATTAGTGACGGTGAGACAGGTTTTTTAGTCCTGCCATCTGATGAATCCATTTCAGAGAAATTGGGTCATCTGATCGAGGATGAGGAGCTGCGAAGAAAAATGTCAACCAATGCGAGAAACAGAGCCTTACATGAATTCTCGATAGAAACCTTTAGAGAAAAACAAAGGGCATTCTTCCGAGAATTGATGAAAGATTAGAGATTCTCACCCGCTTCTCTTGGTTCTCCAAGACTAATTCCTTGTCGATGCTGAATTGCCCTTACAAAACTTGTTGCCTCAAAAAGACCTTCGAAGGTTCCAGTATCTAGCCATGCCGTGCCCCTTGGTAAGATTTTTACGTTAAGTTCATCTTTCGCCAAATACAAGTTGAGCAAATCAGTGATTTCCAGTTCACCTCGCGCGCTGGGTTTAATACCTTTGACCAATTCCGATACCTGAGAGTCAAAAAAGTAGAGTCCAGGAATTGCATAATTGGATGTGGACGGATTTGGCTTCTCCTCGAGTTTTGTTGCTTCTCCTGCAGAATTGATGTGAACAACTCCATACTCTTCGGGATTTGAGACCGTATAGCCAAAAATAAGGGCACCATTTACTCTTGTGTAAACTTCAAGTTTTCGTCCTAAGCCTTGCCCATAAAACAAATTATCGCCAAGAATTAACGCAACTCTAGAATCTTTGATGAAGTTCTCAGCGACTATAAAGGAGTGTGCTATTCCTAAAGGTTTATCTTGAACAGCGTAACTAATTCGCACTCCAAACTCGCTACCAGTTCCGAGCAATTTTGCAAAATCATCAATGTGATCTGGGCTTGAAATCAGGAGTATTTCTTTAATGCCTGCCAAAATCAAAGTGCTGAGTGGATAGTAGATCATGGGCTTGTCATACACGGGCAATAATTGCTTGCTGATTACCTTAGTCAGCGGACTCAAACGAGTTCCTTTACCACCCGCGAGGATTATGCCTTTCATGAGTAGAATCTACATGATTACAATCATCGTTAGAAAGATGGCAATTTGACCAACTTGCTGATTACAGGTGGTGCAGGCTTTATAGGCTCTCACTTCATAGACTTATGCATCGCTACGAGTCCTGCCAAAGTTTCGAAAATAGTAGTTATAGATAGTCTCACTTATTCGGGAAGATTACATAATCTCAAAGAACATATCTCTTCTGGCGCTATTCAATTTGTTCACGGAGACATAACAGACACTGGTTTACTTCATAAGTTAGTGAAAAATGAAAGACTTGATTCAATTATTAATTTTGCTGCGGAATCCCACGTTGATAGATCTATAGAATCAGGTTTACCGTTTGTGCAAACCAACACCCTTGGGACAGTTGCACTCTTGGAGGCATTCAGAACTTTTTGTACTGGTGTCTTTCTACAAATTTCAACAGATGAAGTCTATGGTTCAATCCACTCAGGTTCCTGGGATGAAGATGAGCCTCTCAAGCCCAACTCACCATATGCTGCAAGTAAGGCAAGTGCAGATTTACTGGTTTTGGCCTACAAGAAGACATTTGGAATTGATGCGCGAATTACGAGATGCTCGAATAATTATGGCCCAAGGCAATTTCCTGAGAAAATAATTCCACTTTTTGTGACAAACATTCTATTGGGAAAGAAAGTACCTCTGTACGGCAACGGAAAGAATGTAAGAGAGTGGATAAATGTGGCAGATCACTGCCGTGCCATACTTGCTGTTTTTCAAAAAGGAAGATTCGGTGAAGTTTACAATGTTGGAAGCGGGCAGGAGATAACCAATTTAGAGCTAACTAGAATGATTCTAAAGCATATGAGAACGGCTGAGAATCAAATTGATTATGTTGAAGATAGACTCGGTCACGACGTTAGGTACTCATTAAATTCATTAAAGTTCTTAAAAGAGTTCGGAGAGTTTGAGTTCCAACCTTTAGAGAATGGTTTGGTTGATACGATCAAGTGGTACGTTGAACATCCGAATTGGTGGCGGGAGATATCCGAAAAATGAGATCGCTAGCGGGATTTCGGCTCTGCACTCATTTATTTCTAGTTACAGCACTGATTTTGTTCCCAGTAAGGGCTAGTGCAGTTGACCAAAGGATTGTTGATGTTGTATCGGTAACTTGGCAAGGAGCCAAAAATGCAATTATCAATCCCGAGCAAATTGCACTTGAGTTAAATGGTGAAGTTAATAGATTTTGGCGATCCTTAACCACCTTTAGGGGCAGCGATGGCGCAACAACTCTGGACTTCATCTTTGGAAAAACTCTAAGTGGTTCTTTAGTGTTGAGTGGGCCAATAAGGTGCGACAGCAGCGACTTTGCAGCCACAATGAATGCCATTAGAGCGGAATTTTACAAAAGAATATCTTTAGAAAACTTTAAGGATAGATATTTAATCATCACAATTCCAAAATCCGGTTGCATTTGGCAGGGGAAAGCTCTAATCGGTGAGCCTTCGGTAAGAGGTGGAACGATTGTTCTACAAGATACTAATGACCCCTTTGTAATCGCTCATGAACTAGGACATACCTTGGGTCTAGGTCATAGCAACTACATGCGTTGCGATAACGGTCTACGTGATGGCCCTTGGGGGATTTGTAAGGCTGTTGAATACGGTGGTGCAGTAGATTTAATGGGTAATGTCTCCACAGACGGTCCCCTATCGACTTACCATCAATGGAGACTTGGCCTCATTAAAAACGATCAAGTAAGGCAAGTTTGGCAGAGCGAAGAGATATCTCTAAGTGCAGTTGATATTGCGAGGGGTATCAAATCTGTGTTTGTAAGGGATGGTGAAACAGCCTATTGGGTTGAGTTTCGAAGAGCTGAGCTGAGCCGTGGTTATCGTACTGGATTAACAATATACCGCACAGACCCACCTCCATCTACTGCTGTCGTAAGCCCAAACCCAACAGATTTTAGTTCTACTCGTAGTCCAGCGGTATCTACCGACATGTGGTTGATAAATCTAGATAATTTTAATTATGCAAATTCTCGCTCTTCGGGCTCCATGACTTTGCCTGTAGGTCAAAAATTCTCGAGTCATAGCGGAAATGTTTCCTTTGATATTTTGTCCTTGGACGCAAATCTTGACTCGACGACGATTCGAGTTTCAGTCAAGCAAGATCAAACTCCTCCTCCAAAACCAAAACTATCTGAAGTTGGCAATTGGCGATTCTCCGATGCAAGAATTCTATTGGATGGATTTCAAGACAAAGAAACCAGCATTTCTGGATTTGAACTCTCCCATTCCACCCGCGGAATTCTACAAATTCAGGGTGTTTCAGACTCAACCTGGAGAGCAAACTATTTAGAACCCCTGATTTCTCCCAAAATTCTTACCATTGGTGAACTTCCTGAGGGTCGCTATGACATGGCAATTAGAACGGTTGACTTTGCGGGTAATCGAAGTGAATGGTCAGATACCCGAACAGTCAGCATTGATAGAGGTATACCAGAGTTTGAAGAAGGGGTCTTAGCTAAGTCACTTTTGGGCGAGAAAGTAGTTTTGCAATTTACGGGACTTAGAGATCTAGGAAGTAACCTTTGTGCAACGTACTTATATGAAGAGAATGACTTTGTGCAACAAAGTAGTAAAGAGCAAAAACATCCAACTTTTGAATTTCCTATTGGAGTTTTTTCAAGCAAAATCCAAAGTATCGACTGTCTAGGAAATGGTGTGGATGCAAAGATTAAGACAGATATCAAATGGAATGATTTGTCCAAGATTTCAAAAGTGGGAAAATGGTCAAATGCCACTACGAGAGATGGTTTGGCCTCTCTTAAGTGTGCCAAGAAATGCACAATTTCTATATCTGCCTCCGGGAGTTTCTCTCTTCTGGGAGTATCTGGGACTGGTCAACTCTTGGTTTCTGGTAAAAAGGTCACAACGTTCGACTCTCAATACAATTCACTACGCAATCTAGTGAGTGTAGATCTAGGACTAAAGCGAAAACTAGTTAGAATCACGGGAAACAACTTAAACATCGCAGGAGTTCTACTATCATTCTTATCAATCTCCGAGAAAAGGTTAGTTCCTAACTTGACAAGAGGAACTGATCCCTCGCTAAGTCAAAATAGTCAGAGTGAGTTGTTAGACCTAGGCTTCAGACAAAGCGACTTTGTTAATAACTGGGTTGTTTTACCAATGTCTGGAGGAACTGAGACCATCGATCCCACCCTCGATTTCTGTAGCACTGATTACCCATCAGAGAGAGATCGAGTTAGCCGCCGACAGTTGACTGTTGCTCGCGCGGGAAGTCCGTACGTCTTCTTTTCTTCGGAGTCGGTCAAATATAGAAGCGTAAACGCAAGCACTCAAGCTTTTAATGAATTGATTTCAAGGATTAAGGTGTGTAGAGAAAGAGGTGGAGTGCTTAGTCAAACAGGATCGTTGACCAAGTATACATTTTTGGAATCGGAGCAAGGAGGTAGTATAAAAATAATTGAAAATTCAGTAAGACTTCACGTCCAAATTGGCGAAGGTGAAAGTGCAACTGAGTTATTTGCAGTTTACCAATTCAAAAACAGTTTTTTTTCTGGATTATATGTAGTGAAGGCGCAAGACAAGAAGTTTACAATTCCAGAAATTCGAGGTTTCGAGAAGATGGCTAATGTCTTTGCGGAACGCCTTGAGACTAAGGCCTAGTAAGTGTCGGTGTGGGTTGCAGGAGAGGCACTTATTGATCTATTTGGTACAGCAAGTGATGAGAAGGCAATTGTTGGAGGAGGCGCAGCAAACACAGCAAAATCTCTATCAAGGTTAGAGTCTCTACTTCGTTTATTGGCTGTATTTCAAAGGATAAATTTGGAGAATCAATAATCAATGAACTCGAGAATGTAGATTTGAGCCTCATCCATAGGTCTGCGTTACCAACGGCCTTGGCAAGAGTTAGTTTAGGTTTAGATGGTGCCCCAAAGTATGAGTTTCAAATAGATAACACAGCCACTTTTAACTTTACTAAAGATTGGTTACCTATTTCGAAACCAGATGCATTACACATAGGCTCGCTGGCAACCGTGATTGAACCTGGGGCAGGTGAGTTGTTTGAATGGGCCAAATCCTTAGGTACTAAAGTTATATACGATCCAAATGTTCGCCCGAGTGTAATCGCGGATAAGGATAAGTATCGAAGAGCTGTCAAGAAGTGGATTGAAATTGCAACAATTGTGAAAATATCTGATGAGGATATGAAATGGTTGGAGTGTGGGCAAGTAGACGACTACTTAGAATTAGGACCGAGTCTCGTTGTTCTTACTCATGGCGCTTCTGGTATAACGGGTTATAAAGCGGACGGAGAGATATCAGTACCAGGACTTAGAATTGGATTGGTTGACACTGTCGGTGCGGGGGACACGGTAGGCGCCGTACTTGCCGAGGGATTAATTAGGCACGGACTAAAATCGCTCGTGACGGAGAAACTACTCGAAGTATTGACTCGAGCGGCAAGAGCTGCGGCGATTACTTGTTCTAGAGCGGGCGCGAATCCACCAAGTGCCAAGGAGCTCGATCTATGAGCATCTTGCATAATCTAGATGGTGGTGAGATTTCACTTGCGATCGATATTGATCGAGGTGCGCGAATTTCATCCCTTACTTATCGCGGCATCGAATGTGTAGTTCCATTTCGGGGCGAGGTTCTAACTTGGGGCTGGTATGCGATGGGTCCGTGGGCTGGGCGCGTTCGGGATGGATTGATTAAGGATTCAAAGGGAAAGCCATGTCAACTGCCAACAAATTTCACACCTCCACATGCAATACATGGTTTTACCTTGACTGGCGCTTGGCAAGAACTTGGAAATGGATATTTTGCGATTGATTTTCCTTCGCCATATTTGGGTGCGCGGATGGAGCAACGTTTTGAGATTTTAGATAACGCGCTTCGGTGGTCACTTGAATATGAAGGTGGAGATTGCGAGTTGCCGTTCTGGATGGGATTTCATCCGTGGTTTCCTCGAGAGTTAGAGCGAGGTGGATCGGTAGAGATTGATTTTGCGCCGGGCAAAATGTTTGAACGTGGAAGTGATTACTTGCCGACGGGAAATTTAATCGAACCTACAAAGGGTCCTTGGGATGATTGTTTTACCGAAGTTCGTGGAATTCCAAAAGTGATTTGGGAGGATGCGCTTTCAATCGAAATCGAGTGTGATTCGCCGTACTGGGTCGTGTATGACCAAGACTCAGAGGGCGTGTGTGTCGAGCCCCAAACCGCGCCACCGGATGCTGCGAATCTGGGAATTGTCGGAGATTCTTATATCGAAGCGCTTTTTGTATTCGAGGAGATTTAGCTTTAAATAGTGCCTCGAGGTACCGGGTGAATTAAAAGTGCAACTTTCTATGTTGGAATTTAAGATTCGCAGATGCGTCGGCTCCTTGTACTTCTAGTTGCTTCGGGTCTTGTTTTTTCAGGCCTAAGTATGACGAGCGCCGTTACTCCTAAAGCAGGTGTGGCCTGCAAGAAGTTGGGCGCGGTTGCTGTTGCAGGTGGAAAAGAATTTAAGTGCATTAAGCAAGGCAAGAAGAGAGTTTGGAGTAAGGGTGTAACAATTAAGGCGGCGCCGAAAGTTACGCCAACACCAACACCAACACCAACTCCAACTCCAACACCAACACCAACACCAACACCAACTCCAACACCCACACCCACACCAACACCAACTCCAACACCCACACCCACACCTACTCCAACACCTACTCCAACACCCACACCTACTCCAACACCTACTCCAACACCCACACCTACTCCAACACCTACTCCAACACCCACACCGACAGTTAGTGGGTA
>Ga0194116_10002968_pt1 | contig 21039 bp, 18 predicted proteins | sample TA2MahsurfametaG_4_FD_148617 | JGI IMG/M metagenome (GOLD analysis project Ga0194116, IMG submission 148617) | Freshwater microbial communities from Lake Tanganyika, Tanzania - TA2015008 Mahale S9 surface | ecosystem: Environmental > Aquatic > Freshwater > Lake | place: Tanzania: Lake...
TGGGGATTGGGGATTGGGGATTGGGGATTGGGCCCAATCCCCAATCCCCAATCCCCAATCCCCAATCCCCAATCCCCAATCCCCAAAAAAATTATTATATAGCTACAACTAAAATCTATTCTTTTAAAATTATTTAAGAAAAAACCTCAAGTATATTTATTTTAAATTTTTAATTAATTTTTATTAACTTAAATTAAATTTAATAAAGCAATTATAATAAATTAATAAATAGCTATGTTAAAAGGGGACATTAAATTCGAAATATTTGAATTTTTTAATAGTTTAAAACGCCAAAAATATTTCGGCTTTGTGGAGTAATAGAATTTAATCTTTTTGTAAAACTTAAATATTTAGTAATATCGGGATTGAAGAAACAAAAATAGATCTTTCAAATACGAATGAATATGAAATAGGAATTAAAGAATTAATTATTTTTCATTCAGATGGGAATCTCATACTATCAAAAACATTCTCAAAATATTATTTGGAAAATCACAATGATTGTATAGATTTATTATGTAAATATTAGACATCTTAAAATTAAGCAATCTCGTTAAAACCATATTTAATTTGAGTAAAAATGATATTTACTCTCAAGAATCGAGAAAAAATAAATTAAATGGTTTTGAATACCGAAAAATTTATGTTTCAGGATTAAAATTAAATCTTATTAAAAAGAATTGTTTAATTCTTATCGGAGTTTTCAAAGAAAAAATATCTGCTTATTATATTAAGATGTATATGTTGCACATGTATATTGCTTTTTTGAATTTTATCAAAGAATATTATGATAAAATAACAAATAAATTGGTAAAATATATATATTATTTTAAATTAATGCGTAATTGTAATTTTAAAAGAAAATTAATTTTCATTCGGGATTTTAATGTTTATTTAGGAAATCAAGGCTCAATCGAGGAAAATTTCAAAAAATGATACAGAAAAGCTAAATAGTAATGATTGTGATTGTGAAAATATTCAAGATGATAATTTGTTAATAAAAATATATGAAAATTATTTTATTAAACATATTACCTTGCATTTTGATAGGGTTTTTAAAATATTAATTAAGAATGAGGAGATGAATTTAAATTCTATAAAATTTAAAAATTTGTATGTGATTGAGATTTTGAGTAATACTATAATATTAGATTTAGCTGCAAGTCGAGTCAGATTTTGATTTAATTTTTTAATTAAAATATCAATTGAATTGTTATTTTGATTAACTATTTTAGAGAGCTGAGAAAAATATTAAATACTACAAAAATGAAAAAATATGGAATGAAATCAAATTTCACTCAAATTCACTTCTAAATGAATACAACTTAAAAAATATTACAACTAATGATAAATATAATTCTAAATTTAGAGTATTATTTTATTTTTTATTATTTTTAGTTTGTTAAATTAGAGCTTACATCAACTTATCCAAGAATAACATTCATAATTAAATTTCTACCTATATTAAACGGAATATCTATAATTCATGTATATTCTAAGAAAAAACTATCTAGATTAATAGAAAATTTTGATAAAAACGGAACTCAGAAAAAATATAAAGAAATAGAATTATTATTTGGTAAATAATATAAAACCATATTAAATTTGATGAAAGTTCTTTAAATCTTTAAAGATTTTTTATTCTTATAAGGTAAAAAGAGCCGAAACTGGTAAAAAATATAAATTATATTTATTATAATTTATTTAAAATTTTATAAATATTTAAAAATGACTTTCTAAAAAATAAATTACAAGTTTTTATATATTTCTTATAGGTTCTGAAATTAATAGTAACGTCGAAGTTCGTTATTCTGAACCCAAAAAGCTTCAAGAAATAGAAAAATTTCTGACTTCATTTTATGTAACGATTAAAAAGGATGTGGGTATTTCTAAAGAAATAACAAAAAAATTGAATTATTTCGATTATTCATTATTTAATACAATTAATGATATTTTCTTAAAAAATTTTCAAAAATTAAATAGCAAAAATTGTTGTATGGAAGATATTTTAGAAATAATTGATAATAAATTATATGATAAGTATATATTTATGAATACAAAGAAAGAAAATGTTGATATTAATAACAATTTTAACATCTCTCGTGATGAACAAGATCATATTGGAGGTATCAATTTTAATAATAAAGATAAAGAAGAAATTGAAAATTCAAAAGAAAAAAAAGAATTAAATAATTATTTTAAAATAAATAATGATAAAATCTTAATGGAATTATTTAACACAATCGAAATTTTTGATAAAAGTGAGAATAAGGATCAAAACTCAAAAAAAGTGGAAAATTCAGAAAATGACGGTTGGGAATTCCAAAAAGATCTAACCAGAAAAAACTTTTTTATTCAAAAATATAAAGAATCCAACAAATTAAAAGAGATTAAATTTTTAAATACAAATGAAAAAAAATCTGAATTAAATTTGAATAGATTAAACTCTAATTTAAATTCACATGAATTCAAGAATGAAAAAGAAAAATTAGAATTCTCAAATAAAAATATTAATTATAAAATATCGATTGCAAATGCTAATTTGAATGATGAAAAATTTTCAATCAATAACTTGCTTAATTTTAAAATAGCTAAGGATGATAAATATGAAAAGAATATAAAAAAAATTTATGGAAATAAAAAAAAATGTAGCAACAATAGTAGATCAGAGAATATAGAAAGAACAATTACTTTAAATGAGCTTAATAAAAATGAGAAATTAAAATCTGAAATTGAATATGGTATCAAAAGTCAAATTAAATTAATGACTTTATTCTCATTTTTTATTTATTTATTTATAATTTTAAGATTTAAAAAATTAATTGTAAAATATATTTATCAGGAATTTCAATTGAATCTCTATCTTTGATAGAAAACAAACCAGATGATTCTTTAAATATTAAACAAGTACCTTCTTTATTAAATTGTGATTTTTCCAAACAATTAGATAATTTGTTGATTCTGCCTTTATACGAACAGGAAAACAAATATAAAAATATTAATTTTCAAAAAGCTGATTATAATAAACAAATTAATAATTCAAAAATTCATAAAGAAGAAATTTATAAACCAAACTCTGCTTCAAAAGGAGAAGATAAAAAAACTAAAATAGATTTTCAAAACAATTCTTATATGGAACCTAAAATTAATAAAGTCAAAAATAAATCTAATAATTTGTTTTCTAATGGAAAAAATCTCTATTTGGAAAATATTGACACTCATGAGATATTCTCAGATAAGGAAGTTGATGTTAGAGACAGAATCAATTACAATATTGAAATCATAAAGAACAATAAAATTGATAATATTATCATTCATACTAAAATAATCAATTGTACTAAAAAAATGAAAAACAATGAAAAAAATAATGAAAGTCTAAGTGAAGACTCTTATGAGCATTTGTATTTCGATAAAAATAACTCCAATATTAATAAAAATGATCCTGAAAAAAATCTTTTATTGAAACAGGAAAGTCTGGTTTTTAATGAAGACTTAATAGATAATAGTTTAAAAGATCTAATTTCTACCTCTAAATATAAAAAAAATGTTGATTTTAATGATATCCTCAATGAAAGTGGAAAATCTGAAGATTCTTTAAATAATAGAAATAAATCTCATAAATTAGAAAATAAAATGCCTAAAAAAAAATATATACAATTAAAAAATCCTTATAAAATTGATAGGAAAGATAAAAGTTATGAAAAAAATGTAAAATTTTTATATTTTCATATGCAAAACATTAAAATTCAATTTAATTACATATTTTTGAAATATAGTCGTTCTTATTTTTTTATTTATTTTCTTTTTTAAAATTATTGGTTATTTTATATAACTAAAATAAGCAGAGAAAAGGAATAGAAAAATTAGTTTTGAAGGAAGATATTTCAGATATAAATTTCAATGGAAAATTCTTTAAAAATGATAATCTAAAATATATTCAAGAAAATTCCGATAAAGTTCAATATAAAGAACCGATAATAATTAAAAAAAAAAGTGACATTTTAGAGGAACAAAACATAAAATCAATTAATTTTGAAGAATCGCCTATTATTCATCAAAAAAATTTAAATAAAAGCAATAAAAAATTTTTGAATAAAGAAGTATTAAAAGAAAATAATTTTTTGAAAAATTAATTAATTATTATAGAGTTAAGTAAAAATAACATCTCAAATCGATTAAGTACATTTTTTATTAGTTAAAAAAATATATCAAAACGACAATTCCATAAACAATTTAAAAATTGAATAAAAATCTAAAATTATTTTAAATGTTATATAAATTTAATATTGATAATTTGGAAATTAAATTGTTCCATAAATTAATTAAATAAATTTTTTGTGTAATTAAGGTACTTTTATAATTTAATTAATTGATAAAAATTGATTAAAAATATACGAATTTAATTATTTTAATGAAATTTTTTTTATATTTAAATTTAAAATTAAAAGATTATTAATCAAAAAATTTGAATTATTCTTATCTTTTTAAATTTAATTTATAAAAATAATTACATTTTAAATCAAATGATATAAAAAAATTATATACTTAAATTTTGTACTAAAATTGATTTTAAAAAACATTTTTATTTATTTTAACTAAGAGACAACTTGTCTAGAGTTTTTTTTATATCCTTTTGCTGAGCAACTTTGCAATTAGTGAGTTTTATAAATTTTTAACTAATAATGTTTATAAAATAATGCCTTGCATTTAAGGGATTGAGATTGAAAACTGATTTATTTCAATCAGATATAAAAATTCTTTTCAATTAATTGGAGTCAAATCGTTAAAAAATTTTGATTATTTTATATCAAAAAACTTTTAAGTAAATAGTTTAGAATTAGATCTTTTATAGAAATTATATATATATTTTTTCGAATTGATTAGTAAGTGAATTCACAATATTCCCATTTCCATTCTTAAAATCTATTTTTGTCTTTTCTTCTTTTTTCTCTTCAAAATGGGACTTAAATTTATTTAAAAATTCATTGATATCACAATAAAAAGAATGTATTTGACTATCATAATAACCGGATATATCTAAACCACTGCAACAATTTTTATATTTCTTGCCTGAACTGCAATGACATTTTTTATTTAGATTGACTTCTCGTACAAAATGCCCTTTTTGAGTTAAAAGAAAATTATTCTTTTTCTTTTCAGTTAATTTCTTATTATCAATTATCAAATTTTCCCCGAATTTAATTTCATCTTCTTTCATATCACTATTCTTATTTCCATCTGAGTTTGGTAAAGAAATTTCTATTTCTTTCTTTTCTTCATTATCTAAATTGATTTATTTTAATTATTGCCTCTAAAAATAAACATTAAGACTTTTGCTAAAAACAAATGAAATTATTTAATCAAATATTAATTTATACTATCAAAATTTGTTAATTTATTCAATTTTTCTTCGCTACTATTTTCTTCATTTTCTGGTAATTCTTTATTTTCTTCATCTAATATTTCCACTGATTCAGTTTTTTCGACACAATTAATCAACTCTAGTGGAATATCTTTTATTGAATCAATTTCAAAGTCGTCTTTTAACCTGATACTATTGTAGTGTTCCTAAAATTAAATATAAATAAAATATTTAGTTTAATCTTATCAATTTTAGTAAGAAATTTTTTCTTACTCCATCATGATACGATAATTGTAAATTTTTCATTGGTTTATCATGATATTTTATTATATACATAGCATGATTATATATATGAATGTAAATATTCACTTCAAATCTCATTGAAATTGCCTAATATTAAAGAAATTTTTTTTACAGTTAACTCTAAATTTCCACCCCATATTCCATCTTCTTTCATTTCTTCAATATATTTATCATATGTTTTATCATCAGTAATGAAAAATTTAAAATGATCTTCATGATCTTTCATAAAATCACACTTTGAATGGATTTTAATTAAAAATTTTTTAAGTTTGAAATATTTTTATTGAAAAAAACAAAGATTATAAATAAACCCTAAATTTACTGCAGCTTTCCTATAAAATTGATGATTTATGTCATTTCCTTCAATTTGATCACTTATAGATCTAAAAAGGCAATTTCCATCACCTTTCACTTCTATTGTATTAAATAAGAATTTTACAATACCTTTAATTCTTAATCCTAATTTCGCCACTTGATCGACAAACTAAATTTTTGAGAATTTAGTTAATTTGAAGTTAATTTACCTTAGACATATTTAATTCGGCAATTTTTCTCTATATTAAAATTTATTTTTACTAATTCTTCTCTTTTTTGCTTTTTTCTTTCATTTCTTTCCTCAGTTTTGGATGAATTTTTATTATAATTTCCCCTGTGCTTTTTCCCTTTATTTTTTCCCATTTATGAAAATAATTAATTTTTGAGAGAAATTTTAATTTAATTTAACTTAAAATTTTTCATTTAAATTTTACCTTTTATTAATTTATTTTCGAATTTCATAAGGATTATCCAGATTTATATGTAAAATATAAATGGAAAAATTAAAAAAATTGAAAAATTAAATTGTCAAAATTAAAATATGCCAATATAATTGAAATTTTGAAAAAATTCAGTGAAAAAATATAAATAATTTATGTTTATTTTAAATTTATAATTCAAATTCAATATAATTAATTAATTCCTATAAAATTTAAAAACTAAATCAATTAATCCGTGTATATAAGAAATTGTAATTGTTTTTAATCAAATTTTATTCTTTAAGCTAATTAAATTTTATTAAAAAATTTAATATTTATAACTTTTAATCCTCAAATTCATAAAATGCTTTTTTTTCTAATTCTTCAAATGGTATATTTTTGTATTTTTGATCATCATCGTTTTCAACATTTTCATCAATATCACCTTCTTCAACGAAATATTCAAATTCATAAGGCTCGTTTAATATAATATCAAGTTTTTTTAAATTATCTTCAAAGGTTTCTTTTTCTTCCATCAGTTTTTTAAATTTTTCATCTAATTAAAATTAATAGAATCATAATATATTTAGAATTTTCGAAAAAATAATTAAAGGATCCGTTTAAATTGTTTCGAATATCAAAAATATATAAAATAATTTTTATTTATACTGAAAAAAATTAAAAATTTTCATACCTAAAATTAATTGTTTTTTTTCATCTTCTAAAATCTTGCCCTCAAGTTCTTCTACCAATATCAATTTTCCTTGATTTTCAAGATGCATTTCATCAAGCATATCAATAGCTTTTTCATAATTTTTTAACATCTCCTGCTTAATTTCTTCTTTTTTTTTAATTTCGAATTTCTCATATGTATTATTAGGATCAATTTTATCTCCCAAATTTCTTTTTTCGAATTCTTCTAAATCTCTTTTTAATGCCTCAAGTCCTTCATTTAATTCTTTCATAGAATTTTGTGCTAAATCATGATTAAAATCTTCCGGAATTTTTTTAGCCATCTCTCTTTCAAAATATTCTGGATTCTTTGCGTAAAATAAATTAAGTTCTTCATAAATTTCATTTTTACGTTCTTCTGAAATTTCTTGATTTTTTATAATGCAAATTTTGTTGTCAATTTCAAATAGATCATTTTTCAAATCTTTCTTGGCTTTCATTTCTTGTAAATAATCTTTATATATTGGCTTTTGATTATTTTCTTCTTTTACATCGAAAACTGAAGGTTTCTTTATTTCTTTATTCTTTATCCTTGCAATTTTTTCTTTATAATCTTGTTCAATTTCTTTTAATCTTTTTTCTTTTCCTTCATTAAACTCCCTCTGCATAAGATATAAATCAGTATTTATAGATTCTGAATACATTTGAGGGTTTAACATGTTTAATTTTTTATCAATTTCAAATAATCTTTTGAGATCTGTTTGATCCAAATATCCTAATTGGATTTTTGAATAATCTAAGTCCATAAAAGGATCAAAAAATTCTGGGAATTTCATATTATCTATAGTTTTGAAAATCCTTTCATCATCATTTATATTTTCTTTAATATTATCCAAATTTGGGTAACCAAATCTATTCATTGCTGATTGAACAACACTATTAAACTTATTTGAATCAGTACTTCGTAAACCATATTTATCTGTAATTGCATCTTTTTTAGAAAGTCGTTTTTTAAAATCTGAGAATTTTTCAACTTTTTTTTTAGCCTCGTTTTTTTCAATTTTTTCATATTGATTTAAAACTCCTGCTAATTTTTCATTTATTGGATCATCTTTTATAAGTTTATCAATATCATCTTGTGTTAAATCAGCATCTGCAACGCTTTTTTCCAAGGCCTCAAAGCATTTACTTTCTTCTTGAATCTGATTGATCAAACTTTTAGAGTTGCTTAATTTGCTCTCATTATTACTTTTTATTTGACTTAAAATAGTGTTATTATTTTGACCAGTAATATCAAGATTGCTCATACTATTATTTAACAAGCTTTTTTCATTATTTTTCGTTAGCTTAACTTCCGTTAATAATAAGGATTTTAATTTCGTTTTTCCATCAAATTTAACTTTCTGATGTTTTTGGGAAGCATCAAAAAGTTCAGCATCTTTTTTTACCATTTCTATAAGATCTTTTATATATTTTTTTTTATCATCTGCCTTAAAGTAGGAAGAGTTAGATTGGATTGTTTCTGGATTATTTTCAATATCTATAAAAAATTTAATCCAAAAAGGTATTTGATTATCAAATTGTGAGTTGAAAAGCTTAGCTTTTTCTAAAGTTTCTTTATTTAAGAATTTGCTTTGAGATTTCAATAGGGACTGTTCTTGCTTAGACAAATTAGTCCGATTAATTTCAGAAATATTATTTAGATTACTTTCATTAATTTCAAAAATCTGATTGTTTGATTTGTTTTTACATTTATTAATTTTTGAATGTGAGATGGAATTTATGTTGTTATAGGAATCATTTATATTTTTGACAATTTTAGATTGATTGTTCAAATTATTATTTTTACGAGTAGGGTTTTCTAATTCAGTTAAATGAGTTTCTTCCATACATTTTACCGATGATAGAGATTCTAATAAATTTGATTTTTCTTTTAAATTCTTAGAGCCGCTTTCGAATTTAGAATTATTTAAACTTGAATTATTGTTTAAATTTAAATTATCAGAGTTATTGTTAATATTGTTCCTATTTATATTCAAAATTTCTCCATTTAAATTATTCATGAGATTTAATCTGTTTTTATTCGAACTTGAATTTTTTGAATTTTCTTTTTGATTAATATTTTCACGAATATTTTTAAAATTTCTTGAATTATCTAAATTTCCTTTATTCTTAAAGGCGTCATTAATGATATTATTAGCTGTATTCAACCTAGTCAAGTTATTATCAACTTGATTTTTAATTATTGGATCAACATTAATTAGATTATTATTATTTTTGTAATCATTGACATTTTTCGTAATTACATTTTTTTTACTTATATTACTTATAGAATTAATATTACCTTCTGTTTCTATGTATCCTAATGTGGAATTATCTTTTTTCTTTGCATTCAAATTATCTTTTATCCTATTTTGAATTTTATTAACATTTTCAACTTTTAAATTATCTTTTTTATTTATTTTTTTATTGTTTTCAAAGTTCTTGATTCTATTTTTTAGGTCGGAATCTGCATTATTAATTAATTTATTGTTTTTATCAAGCTTATTCATATCATTTTTACAATTGGTTTTATAATTTAAATTATTTGTAAGAATATTTGTATTACTAGTTAAATTAAAACCTTGAAAATTTTCAAAAATATTATTTTGATCATTTCCAGATATATTAAAAGTCAATTTATCAAAAGGTTTTCTTTTTGATTTAGAATCCAGAATACTTGAATTAAATTCATTTGATTTATTAAAATTTATTGATCCAGAAAAGGAGATTTTACTTATATTATTTTCATGGTTTTCATTTCTGAAAAAACCTGAAGCAGAACTTTCATTAAAATTATTTAAATTATCGAAGTTATTAAATTTCTTTTCTTCGTTGCTCAATTTTAGATTCCCGAATGGTTTATTTAATAATTCGGAATTAAATTTTAAATTTGATTTTATAGTGCTATTTAAATTTGCTTTTTCATCAAGTGGTTCGAATATATCTTTCGAAGAGAAATCCTTTTTCAAATCTGTAAAATTGGGATTTGAAGAATTCATTAATTATAATTTTAAATTATTTTATTAGTTTATTTTTTTATTAGAATTTCTTTTTATTGAATGTTTTTTATATTATTTTCATTTTGAGTTAGTAATAATACATTTCTCTTTAATAATTTGCCTTTGTGATCGATACTCAGATAAAAAAATTTTTATAACAAATTCAAAGAGATGGCTTTTCAACAAATACTTGAAAATTTATAAAATATCCAATCATAAGAAGATGATAATTATAATCTTTGAAGAACCTTATCAATATTTTTTAAGAGTAAATTGTAGAGCTTCTCTCGACTCTTAATGAACATAATTAATCAAATTACAAAAAAACTCAATTAAAAAATAATAATTATTTTCTTTTTTATAAATAGATTTAAAAATTTATTTCAATCGGAAATTATAAATCATTTATGCCAATGCAAATAAATAGCTTGTAAAGATAATTTATCTCTATTTTTAATTTTTGTTTTTATTTGATTTTTTTCTACAATTCAAAATAGGAAATTATGCTATTTTAAATACAGTGATTACTCAAAAAGTTTAAATTTTATTTAAAAATTTTATTTCTTTTATATTATTTATATTTATCAATGGATAGAATTTTTTCTTTTATTCCTGAAAATCTTGATAAAAATTTGAGATTTATTCTAATTATTCTTATTTCAGTTCAATTCACTGCATTTTTATTATTTATGTTTTTTATGATTAAAGATTTCATGAAAATAAGAAGAGAAAGAATAGAAAATGAAAAAAACTTAACGAATGAAATAAAAAAGGAACCAGAAAAAGAAATAAAGGATAATAATAGTAACTCTGATAAAATCCAGAAAATGGATTAATAACTAACACAAAATTTATTTCTAAGAAATTTTGACATCAAAAAAATTTCAATCAAATAGACATATTACAATAATCAAAAATATGTTAAATTATAATTTTATAAATATAAATTCTCTAGATAAGTTTAAAAGAAATAATAATATTGAAATTTAAATTATATAAAATCTTTGATTCTCATTTATTATTAGATAAGAATGTTTTACTAAGTTTTCATGAAAAATTTTGAAAATTTAAATATTTGAAAAAGCTCCACAATAGTATTAAAGAGACATTTAGTGCTAAATAACATATTAATGAGGTTTCATAGATAATTGGTAGTCTTCCAATAGATAAATAAAATATTGAATAACCCACTGAATTTAGGAAAGAAAAAACATTGCAAAATAATTGAAAATTTATATAATTAATATATTTAATTTTTGATAATAACAAGATTTATATTAATATTAATTTTTATTTTTTAATTCCTGAAATCATCTTCTATCCAAAAATCATTTATCTATTTCTATTTTTGTTAATTTTTATTAATATATTTATTATATCAAAAAATATTTTTTATTTAACTTTTAAATTATTGTAAAAATAAATTGAATTTAAAAGAATAGGAATAATTATTTTTATCTTTAAAAATTGCTGATTGAAATTTTTTATATTAATGATAACAGAGATTAAAAAACTTTTATCCCATAATTAACTCTTTTCCAGATGTTTCAGCTTCAGTTTGGAGGAGCTCCACTAAAACATTTCTGGGCCCTCTCTTAAAAAATTGAGCTATTTTTTCTTCATCCTTTGAATTTATTAATAAATTATCTTTATGTGGTCTGTAATCTATAAGACTGTAAATATAAAATTTTATTTGAGAATATTCTATATTTTTAGTGGATTTAATTTTTTTTATTTTATTAAATATGACTTTCTTCATTTCACCTATTGTTGTTTCATTAGGTAAAGAAATAATTATAGGATCACAAAAAGGAGTAGTATCTCTTCTACAAAAAGCAACGTAAATTTTTTCAAATTTAGTTAAATAATATAATTCTTCATTGGTTAAAGGCTGTATTCTATAGTTTATATTCAAACTATGTCTTTCATATCTAAATAATTCTTCATCATTACTTATAAACATGTCATATGCAAAAAGTCTCTTTTGATGTTGTAGCATAAATTTAAAGTTCTCTAATTTTATTGAATTTTTTTTTTCTTTTTTACCAGAATTATTATCATTAAAAATTTTGTTATCTATATTATTTGAGTTTTGGTCTAAATCTATTAATTTTCTTTTGAATCCTTTTTGAGAATTCATTATTCTATTTTCATTATCATCATTATTGCTTTGCTTTTCTTCTTGACAACTTTCAAAGAGCTTATTATTTTTAATTTCTGATTTGAAGTACTCTTTTCTTTCAATGACTTCAGTCGAAATGCTTTCATTCGATTTTCTGAATAATTTTTTTTGCTTTCTAGTAGTATTTACATTGTCATTTATATTTTCTCCAATATTTTCATCTTCTTCAGATTCTTTATCATTTTTAATAAAAATTCCTTCATAAAAAAGTTTTAGAACATCATCATATATATATTCAAGATAATCGTTACATTCTCTTAATTCTATGGGAAAGCAAAAATATATTTTTAGTATTGGATTACATTCTATATCATAAAGTAAAACATCTTTTATATTTAATCTTCTAACATATTCAAGTTTACTAGGAAAAAGCTGAAAACTAAGCTTGTATAATGAATCTTTGGAGTCCATAAATTGCAAAAGCGGAAATTTATTTAATAAAGTTGCCATAAAATTATAAGAATTTGAGTGATTTGGAATTTGATCTAAATTTATACAAGGCCTAAGATACAAATATTCTGGGGTCAATCCTCTTAGAAATAAATCCAGATTTATTAACTTTTTGTTTTCGGTAAAAAAAAGAATGGTTTCTATTATTTCATCTTGAAAAAATATATTTTCTAAATTAAAATTATTAATATTATAATCTAAATGATCAAAAACCCTTTTTATGATAACATCATGGTCTTCGTTTAATCGTAATTTAAATTTTGAATTCCCTTTCGATCCATATAATTCTTTACATTTATTGAAAAATATAAATTCTATAGGTATGTAAACACTATTATATAGATCATCGAAAAATTTGTATAATGCATCTTTAGGAATCCATTGATTAAATAAAAGTAGATTACTTTCTCTTTCAGGAAATATATAGAAAATTAAGGAATCTGAATTAGATTTTGAAAAAGCTTCTCGAATTAAAGAACTTTTGAATACATTTTCATCAATATTTAGAATATCATTGATATGAGGGAAATTATTGATATTCATATTATTTGAGTTCAAATTGGATTCCTTCAAATTATATTCAAAATCTTTACTAAAAGATTGTCTATTCGATATATTTTTTTCTACTTCTTTAATAATGTTATTTATATTGAAAATTTTTTGTTTACTTAAAGAATCAATTTTAAAAAGAAACTCATCTAATATAGATTCTTCTTGTCCAAAAAGTATATAATCCTCATCCGTAATTGATTCTTCTTCATCTTGCAAATCAACTGTTTCTTGTTGTACTGAAGCAGATTCTTTAACTTTTATATTTTTGCTTTTTAATTCTACGTTAGTTTGTTCATTTTCTTTTTGATTAAAGCTACTTAAATTTTGATAAGTGATTTCTCTATCATTATTGGATAAGCGCTTTGCTCCCAAAATTCTTCTGTAATTTTTTACCCTTCCATTTTTATTTGAATTTGTAGATCCAAAACTTATTTTTTTATTGATATTATAATTTCTTTTTTTCTCTTCATCTCCTGGACTTAAATCGCGATTGTTTTGCATACTATTGTTTTCAGAAGGGCTATTTTGCAGCTTCATTTTTAGGTAACTTTCAGGTATTTCATCACGAACCTCTTTTTCTTGAGAATGATTGCTCAAATTAATCTCAGATTTTTGAATTTCTGAATTATTTACAGAATCGCCCTCAGAAAAAGATTTTGGCCTCTCAGTTTCGGAATTTTTTTCAGAATCAACATTTTGCGAAGAAGAAGAATTTTGATTTTCAACTTGCATTTGAGAATAACTTTTACCATTAGTTTTATTTTGAATATCTGAATTATTCAATTTGATAGTTTCTTTATCCATATTTATGACATGAGAATCACTATTGGATATATCTTTATTGGTATTATTTTGATGGCTTGAGAAGCTGTTGGCTTTATTAGTTTTTATTTCGGCTTTTTTTTTTCCAGAATCAGGCGAAAGTACAAGATTTTCTTGAAGTTGTTGGCTGACTGATGCGCCATTGATAGATAAAGTACTACTTATTTTATTATTACTATTAATATCATTAGAATTTACGGTTTTTTGAAAATTTTTATTATTTATTATCATTGAATTTCGATTATTGCTGCTTCTTAAATTTTCATAATTATTCTCTTTATACATAATCTGAAGATTTTTTTCGATTTCATTTTTATGATTTTTATCTTCAAATAATTTTGATGGATTTCTATCTTTTAAATTTTTATTTTCTAATTCCTCATAAAAATTTTTTTCTTTTTTCCAATAAGATAATCGAAGTTTTTTTATTAAATTTGAAGTTTCAGGCTCAAAAACTGTAGTTTCTAAATAAATACTAATACTGAGGTTCCTTAAATCATCTTTTTGGATTGCTTCTGCAACTTTTATCAAATTTGTTTTATTTTCTTTAATTGTCTTTAATAATTGCTCTTCTATAATTAAATCTGAGTCTTTTAAAACAGGTAAACAAAAAGCATTTGAAATTTTTACCCTAACTTCACCAAAATGATTAATAATTTCTTTTACTATAAAAAGTTTGAAATCATCATAATCTTTATCTTCATATTTTAAAATGTTCAAAATTTGATCCGATAAATTTTTATGTTTTTTAAATTTCCAATAATTATCAAACTTATAATAAATGTTCTTTTGTTGAGATTCATCTATCACATATTCTTTTTCTGTAATATCTTCAAAATTCTTTGATGATTCAATTTCAAAATCTTCATTCTTCTCAAAAACTTGAAATTCCAAGTTTTTGAGTTCATCATAGATCTTATAATTTTCAGGATAAAATTTGAAATTACTTCCTAAAATATCTTTGGGCGATTTAAGAGCAAAATCAATGAAAATAAATATATTATTTCTGAAAACTGGCTTTAATTCATTATAATTATTGATAGTAAAGATTTTTTGTTCTTGCAACGCTTTCTCATCAATTAAATGCATTTTATATTCATGCCTTTTTAAAATATTTCTATATATATTCTTTTGGTCTCTTATAACATATGTGAATAGAAGAATATATTTCTCAGGGATTTTTAATAATTTACTTATGTATTCTCGAAGCTCAATTAATTTCATTTCTTTTGGAACGCTAATTTTAACCCATAAAGTATTATTAGAAAGAAGATCTGTAATATCTTGTAGTTCCAATATACTTGGCATTATACCTAAATGCAAATGATTAAGAAGATTTTCTTTTGAGAACAAATGAATATCAATATTTTTCCTTAAACGAACTCTTAACATAGCTTGTCGCTTTTCATATTCTTTTTCTTTGTTGAATCTTTCAATTATGTCTTGAGGAATCTAAATGATAGGATAAATTTACTTAAAATGAAATATGATTCGAAAATTTTAAATTATTAATTTCAAAAATAAATTATTAAATTTTTTTAAATAGAAAGGTATCACCATTTGTTCATAATAAAATGAATATTTACAAAATGGCTGGTTTGAGTAAAAATGTTATAAAATTTAAAAATGTGAAACTCAAAAAGAAAATAATTAAAATAAAATACATCCTCTTCTTTAACTTTTTGTAAAATCTCATTTTGAAAAGCCTTTCTTATATATACCAATAAATATGCACTTCCATCAGACTTTTGTGTAACTTCAGTTATTATTCCCTTTTCTTTATGCTTATAAATTTTGAAAAAACCCCCATAATTATTAGAGAAAACTTCATATAAATCAGCCTTTCTGACTATTTCATCATTAAATTGATACCATTGGCAACCATTTTCCGGCTTGATAAAAGCATAATAATGTCCTCTATCTATGGTTCCTTTGTGAACTACTACAGAATAAAGAGAATATTCATATTTAAATCTATTTTTATCTTCATTCTCAATATCCTGCGCTGATTTAGATCCTCCATCGCTTATATATTTATCCAAAATTAATTCGTTTGGAAATTCAAACATTTCGTTAATTTTTTCCATAGAATCTTTCATAGGGTTATATTCAAATCTTTTGAGTTGAAACAATAGAACTTTTGGAAATTCTAAGAATCTTATACCTTTTCTTGCTCTTTGCTTCCCATGTCCTTCAGCTTCATACATATTTTCATCTTCAAGTGTCTCGACTCCAGTAAACATATCTATAGATTCATATATATTTTTGCAATTTTTCACTGTAAGCTGTAAATCATAGAATTTTTCAATTTTATTTGACCGATAAGGTATATCTATGCATTCAATATAATTTTCATGCGTTCCTTCAAATAGATATTTTATTGTTCCTTCAGATTTAGTCCCTTTCATCTTATTTTCCATTAAATCATTCAACATTAAATTGAATTCCTGCACATCGTGTTGTATAAAAATCTCTTCTCTTGACCAACCAAAGGAGCCAATTAATTTATTTGTTGATGCTGGAGTTTTTTCAGTCATTAAATCATAAAAAAGCCTTTGCAAATTATAGACAACAGACTCTCCTAAGTTATCAGAAGGATCCAAAGGTATTTGAAAAACAGCCTTTGTGAAAAAGCCAATATTGAACAATGTTTGAATAAGTGAATTCATATAACATGTCATTGCTTCATTGATAATTCCATTATATTTTACAATTGTATCAAAATTTTTACGAATTATAACTTCAATATTTATAATAACTCCTTCTCCTTTAAAAGAAGTATAGAAATTAGTTGGGATATCAATTTGTATCTCAAGAATTTCACTTTCTTTAACTTTCAGAAAATTTTTTTGAACAATCTTGAAATTAGATACATATAAGTTAATTTGAATATCATAACTTTCTTTAGAATTTAAATTAAAATATTCATTTTCTAAATTTGTGGCTTGAGTAATATCATTTTGAATTTGGTCCGAATTCCTATTTTGTTGATTTATTGAATTATTATTAGCTATATTATTTATTTCATCGGTATTTTCATTACATGATTTTTTTTCCGAAGATTCCTCTAATGTTTTGTGATACAGTCCATATAATGGAAGATAATTTTTTGTTTCTTGGGATTCTAAAAATTGATTAAGGAATTATTAGATGAATTAATAATTAAATGAATAAATTTAAAAAGAATTTTGAAAACAGAATAAAAAAGTAAAATACAATGAATTTCAAAAAAAAGCAATTACTGAATGTTTGAAAATTACAATTTCGATTTGAATTATTACACTCTTCAACCTCCATATATTCATTTTCTAAATTTTAAAGAACAATTAATATATATCATATTTGTTATTCGATTTATTTGATTCAAAAGGGAATCTCAATCAAAATTTTAAAAAAATTTATTTTTTTTAAAAATACCTTTATTAATTTGTTCTTTAGTATCTTTCTTTTTATTAATTTCAATGTTATTTTTTAGAATTAAATCTTCGTCATTAGATATTTGAACAAATTCATTATTTATTTTTTTATTATTTTCTCTCTCAGAATTCTCTTTAATATATTTCATTTTCTCGTCTTCTATATTTCTATTTTCAATTTTGTTATCCAACTTTATCTTTTCATTTTCTCCCGAATTATCATAATTTTCTTCCCCAGTTTTCTTACATATCTCTATATCTTCATTAATCAATTTTTCTATTTTTATTTTCTCATTATGTAAATTTTCTTCTTCTTTAATAAATTTTGTAAAGTTTAGATTTTCATTGCTTTTAACATTTGCTTCTGAATTACGAACTATAAAATTATTTTCATACGCCAAAATTTCTCTTCGAAATTCTTCTTCTGAAAGTCCTGGTTTATTTTGAAATAGAAAAATTAAACTAGAACTCACTGTTCCTTCATAAAGAATATTAGAAAGAGAAAAATAATAATCCTCTTTATTTTTGGAAGTTAATTTTTCTATAAAATTAGTATTTTCTTTTTCAAATTGCTCAAAAGGTATCTCAAACTTTGAAATAAAATCAGTATAAGTATTACGATTTTTGCTTTCTTTTATCTCACAGTTTTTTTCAATGTTTGCTAAATTAATGATTTCTTCTTCATATCTCTAATTGTGAAAATTATTTTTGAAGTAAATTTTATAAAATAATTTGTTTATATGTAAGAATTATTATAAATGATAATATATCTTAATATAATCTTCATTCTACTGGTATTAAATTCCCTTCTTTAACTAAATTTTTATTTTCTAGTTTGAATTGTTTATCAGGTTGTGATAAATCATCTTCATCTATTATCCGTTTATTCGAAGATTGCGCACTTTCACAGTTCATATATAATTTAATTATTTTATAAAATAAATTTTGAGCTTAATATTTTAAATAAGTAATTAATTTAATTGATGAAGGGAATATAGTCTAGAAGTAAAAAATTTTCCATTTTTTAAATTAAAACAAAAAAAAGATAATCATAGCCTAACCTGAATGTTGATAAATTTTTAAATTAAATTTTCTTAAAAATTCTGAGAAAAGAAAAAACAATAATTTAAATAAAAAGATTATTTCCTCAAAAACGTGAAAATTAATAAAATTCTTAATATTTAATTCAATAAAAGTCTTTAAAATTTGTAAGGATTATTAATATATAGAAGTTCCATATTTTCAATAATTTTAAGCTTTACTCATATTTAATAAAGCCAATTTCTTTTTCATAATTATTTGTAACCCAATTTTAATATTTTTCCTTATAAATAATTAAAAATAATCATAATAAATCTAAATAAAAAAAATATATAAATATAAACAATTTATATGACATTATACAGTTTTTAAATTTTGTGAATTATAAATTTTTGAAGTTAAGCTAAAATTTACATATTTATGAATTAGTTATAATCTTTTAAGCTGCTTGATAAATAAATTTGAATTATTGTCTTTAAGGAGATTAAAAGTAAAAAATAACATTTTGTATTCAACATCTAAAAAAATTAATTATATTATTTAAAATATTACTAAAAAAATTAAATGCTTTTAAAATCTGAAACATTATTTCTTTTTTGATTAAGATCAAGAAATGTTGTTAATTTGACTATTGTTCAAAGGATTTACTAAATTGTTATTAGATGGGGTAAATTTCGTATCTATTTTCTTTTGTAAATTTTCATTACTCTCTTCTGCTTCTTCATTCAATTTATTGATAATTTCAATTTTTTTTTCATTTGAATTTAAATTCAAATCAACAACTTTATTATTAAATGAATTATTTCTTATTATTTCAGAAAAATTTCCTTGATTATTTACTTCAACACTATTAGCATTTGTATTCAAATTATTTACAGTTCCCAAAGGATAATTGACGCCATTATCATCTTTTATTAATTTTTCTTCAGAAATAATTCTAATCATTCTCCCACTTCTAAACTCCCCTTTAATTACTCTATCTTGAGTATAGCAAACTCCAATGCCATGTTGTTTACCATTTACCCAGTTTCCTTCATAATAAATATTTGGACTCCAATAATATTTTCCAAATCCATGCTTTTTGTCATTTAGATAATAACCTTCATAGCATTTTCCATCGGGCCAACTAAATCTTCCATATCCGTGCATCATATTTTCAAACCAATCACCAGTATATATACGTCCATCTGTCCAAAAATAAGTACCTTTTCCTGTAATAAAGCTATTTTCGAAATTTCCCTCATAATAGCATCCATCTACCCATTTCATTAAACCTTTTCCGTGTTTTGCCCCTCCTTTGAATTCTCCAGAATAAATAGTCCCATCTTCGTAATATTCTGTTGCTAATCCTTCTTGTACATCATAAACCCAATATCCGACATATTTTGAAGTCCCATTAACATATAGAGTTCCATAACCATGAGCCATACCATTAGACCAGTTCCCTAATTTAAATAGAATTTCAGATAGACTAAATATAAGATAATTTTTGAAAATTTATAATTTAAAATTTTTCAAATTGAGAAATAAATTACTGTGAGTTTTAATATTTTTTTTTCTTAGTTGAAAAAAAAATTAAGAAATTATAAAAAAACTTGAATATTATAGAAATTTCATTTCATTTTCATTATTTTTTTAATCGATAGAAATCGAAATTTTTGATAAAAAATATATATAATAATTTTTACATCAAAAAGCTTATATATTTATTCTTAAAAATTTATTCATACCATCATAATAATTTCCTCGAATTTCAATAAATCTTCCAATTCCTTCAAGTTGATCATTTTTCCAAAAACCTTCATATTTACTTCCCTCTTTTGTTATAAGAATTCCGTATCCATGCTTTTTTCCTTGATAATTCCAATTACCTTTATAAATAGTTCCTTCTTCAGTGAATTTAATAGGGTTTTTCATGAAAACATTTTTGAATTTGTTTTTGTAATCATCATCTATTTTAATTGGTCCAAGCATATTTTCAATTTCTCTTACGTTATTATCTATACTAGCATGAAGTTCTTCTTCTCCTATATATTCTCCTATTACATTTAAGTTAGAATCAAATATTTGCTCATAATCATTCAAATTTTCTTTCAAAATCTTTAAGGATTTTTGGGTTCTAAAATTTTTCTGAATCATTTTAATTTTTTCCAGATTTTCTTGTTTTTTATACATTTCTATATCTCTTTTTCCGAAAGATAATAACTCATATTTATCTTGTGTATTACCACACAATGTTAATATTTTGTTACCCATTAATTTTTAATTATTTATTGCTTCGATAATATCATTTTTATTGGTTAATTGAAAATTTTAAATTCTTCTAATTTATTTTAATCTTAAATAAATATTTATTTTAAATGTTGAAGTGATCCCTATATCAAAAAATATCAAAATATGAATTTTTTTTGAAGTGGGGATTTTAAAAAAAATATATCGAATTTTTCAATTATTATTTGGGTAT
>Ga0194116_10002969_pt1 | contig 21037 bp, 16 predicted proteins | sample TA2MahsurfametaG_4_FD_148617 | JGI IMG/M metagenome (GOLD analysis project Ga0194116, IMG submission 148617) | Freshwater microbial communities from Lake Tanganyika, Tanzania - TA2015008 Mahale S9 surface | ecosystem: Environmental > Aquatic > Freshwater > Lake | place: Tanzania: Lake...
CGGCAGCGTGCACAGGCCGCGAAAGCGTGTCGGATGTTTCGCAATGACGCCCGCGAGCGAATCGTGAATGACCTGCGCGACGGCCGGGCCGTCGTCGCCGAACCATTCGGGGCCGGGATCGTTATTGCTCAGGAGCGTGATGCCGATGCCACTGCCATCCATCGAGGCGAGCCTGGCCTCCACGCTGAGATACGGCGGCGGCACCTTGCGCAGCCAGTCGCCCATCTTGAGAAACGTGGTGCCGTCGCGGTCATACACGAGCGGGTCCGTTTTGCGCCGACGCATCAGGTCGAGCACTTCGGGGAAGAACAGGTGACTCTGGCAATCCACGAGGCCGCCGGTGAGACGGGCGGCAGGTTCCTTCTCCGCGCCAACAAGCGGTAGTGAAGCCATCGCGGAGCCTGCTCCGGCGGAGTCGAGGAAACGGCGGCGGTTCATGCCTTCAAAGGTGGAGTGTGGCCTGTTTTTCATGGCAACGGAGAGTTACCAAAGTTCTTTGCTCATGTTATCCGGCGCGAACCAGATGACGACGAGACCGAGCGCGTAGATCATCGCGCAGATCGTGCCGACCTTGGCGTAGTCGCCGCCGAGCGCGGTGAAGAGCAGGCCGGCGAACAGCACGCCGACGGCGGTGGCGAAGCGACCCGAGTTGTAGGCGAGGCCGCTGCCGGTGGCCCGCACTCGCGTCGGGAACAGCTCCGGCAAATAGAGCGCCAGCCAGCCGAAGAAGAGCGTGGAGACACAGCCCTGCGCGAAGACCACCGTGTGAAATCCCGGCTGCAGCGGCGCGGTGAGTTGGAACATGGCCACCGTCAGCGCCACCGCGCCGAGGCTGATGAGGAAATAGCTGCGGCGATGCCCGAGCCACGCGGCGAGCTGCGCTCCGGTAAAACTGCCGATCACCGCGCCCAGCGCCCACCAGCCCTGCGTGGCCGCCTTGTAACCACCGTGCGTGGTTCCGGCCACTTGATCGGCCCAGGGAATCATCCATTTGCTCGCCGACCACGCGCCGACCATCGGGATCGCACTCACCGCGATGCCCACCAGCGTGAGGCGAATCAAGCCGGGTGAGAACAGCTCGCGCAACGGCGTGGACGGACCTTTCGCCGCGCCGCGCGAGGCCAGCCAGCGGGGGGATTCCGGCAGCGCGACGAGGACGAACACACCCAGCAAGGCCGGCGCGCCCGCGAGTTGGAAGAGCCAGCGCCACGACTCCGGCGTCACCGGCCAGGCACGGGCCAGTTGCGAGAGCATGAGGATGCCGGCATTCAGCCCGGCCATCATTGCGCCGGAGACGAGCGGACGTTTCGCGCCCGGCCAGCATTCCGAGACCAGCGCGATGCCATTCGGCCACAGTCCGCCCACGCCGAGGCCGACGAGAAAGCGCAGCACCAGCATTTGCTCCTGCGTTTTCGCCCACGCGCCGAGGGCCGCGAAGACCGAGTAAAACAGAATGCTCACGCCCATCGCCCGCGCCCGTCCGATGCGGTCGCCGAGACTGCCGAGGAAGATGCCGCCTAGGGCCGCGCCCAGCATCAATGCCGCCGTGAAGCGGGCGAACCAGTCGCCGCCGAGCGCGGGCGTGAAGTCCGCGCCCAGCAGGCTCTTCGACACCGAGAGGGAGGCCACCGGCATGAGGCCGAGTTCGACGCCATCGAAGACGAGGGCGAGAAAGCAGACGACGAGGACGAGCCGCCGCTGAGGGGAAGAAAGTTCGGGAGTCTGGTTCATGAGGCTCTCTTCCGGATCACTTCGATGACGGCGCTGTTGTCTTCGGCGCCGAGTCCCACCGTTTCCGCCTGCTCCAGCAAGCGACGATGCGCCTCCGTGAGCGGCAGTCGCAGTCCGGCCGAGTCGCCGGCCTGCTGGATGAGCCGAACATCTTTCAGATGTTGGGACAGCCGCGCCACCGGGCTAAACTCGCGCTCGATCATCTTCCTCCCCTTGCTGTCCATGATGCGGGAAGCCGCCGCACTCGACTGCAACACGTGCAGCGTTTGCCGGAGATCGAGTCCCATCCCCTCGGCCAGGGCCAGCCCTTCGGCCAGAGCCGCGCGATTGAGGCCAAGGACGAGGTTGGTCACCAACTTCATTCTGGCACCGTGCCCGCAGGCGCCCACATGGATGACCGAGCCACCGAAGGCTTCAAAAAGACCGGCGCACCGCGCGTAATCCGCCGCCTCACCGCCCACCATGCAGAGCGCATTGCCGCTCCGCAGTTGCTCGCTGCTGCCGGAAACCGTGGCATCCAGATAAGCCACGCCCAGTGGCCGCAGCCGCTCCGCAAACCGCACCGCATCCACCGGCTCGCCTGTCGTGGTATCGAGAATCAACTGTCCCGGCCGCAGCTCCGCGCCCACCTCATCCAGCACCGCTTCCGCCACCCGGGAGTCCGGCAGACTCAGCACCACGCAGTTGCAGGACCGCAGCACCGCCGCCGCACTCTCCGCCGCCTCCGCGCACGAAGCTGCCAAGCAGTCGGCATCACGGTCCCAGCCCCGCACGCGAAATCCCGCCGCGAGCAAACGCTCCACAATGGCCGTGCCCATGAGGCCCGTGCCGATCAGTCCGATGGTGTCGCCCGGTGGAATCATTCGTCCCGATGCTATCAGTTGCGCCATGAACCGTCCATGCGCGAACTGCCCGCATCCATGCGATTTCTGCCAGCCGGATCAACCCAGCGGTTCCCGCCGGAACTGCGTGGGGCTCAGGCCAGAAGCCTTGCGGAAGAAATGGCTGAAGTAGAACTCGCTGGAGAAATGCAGCCGCGCGGCGACTTCCTTGATCGTGAGCGTGGGATCGCCCAACAGACGCCGCGCCTCGTCCAGACGGGTGCGTCGCAGAAAGTCGTGCAAGGTTTCCGAGCGCGAGGCTTTGAACACATCCCGCAGCCGGGAATAGCTCACCCCGGAGATCTTTGCCAGCGCCGCCGCCTGCCAGTCGCGATCCGGCTGGGCGAACACAGCCTCCAGCACCCGGCGCACGGGCTCCGGAGTCGGTGCGGCCGCAGCCTGGAAGAGTTCGCGTGTCGCCGCCAGCCGGCCGAGCACCTCGTTGATCGTCTCATGCGCCCGCCACTCCCAGTCGGCCGGTCGCTGGCGGACCAACTTCAGCAAGACGCGTTGCGCCCGTTGGAGCGCGGCCAACTCGCGCTCGCCCTGAAAAGCAAAGGCCACGTCATTGCCCAGCGCCTCACGCCACGCATCCATGCCTGGGCCATGAAAGCGAAAGCCCGCCGTCTCCAAGCGCCTGCCCTCATCTGGGAGGTAGCTGCGCGGCTGCCGCAAGTCCACGAGCCAGCATCCCTGGCCCGGCGAAACGTTCAGCCTCCGGTCGCCCGTCACGAGCAGGCCACTGCCACGCACCACCCAGAACAGATGCAGCCCCGCCTTGTCCGCTCCCGCGTGATGCTCCGGCTCATCTCGCCAAACCCGGCCAACCGACAGCACATGCCAGAGCAACCGCCGCGCTTGGGGCGAGGGCTCGGCTGTGATCAGATTGGCAAACGAAACAGGCATCCCAAATCAGGCTCTGAAGTTGAGAACGCCAGGGTATTCCTTCGGCAGCGTTTCCGCAGCAGGCGACCATTGTACCTGGGAGAGAATGCGGGCGCTTGAGACTGCGCGTTCATGCCAGCTTTGCGGGGCAGTGCTGGACGGAAGAGGCCCCGGCTTCTCCCCAGCCCGCACCGCCAGTGGCGCGAGCAGCAGGGCGGTGATGAGGGAGAGAGTGTGTTTCATGGTGAACGAGATTTTCATTGGTCGTCTTCTCCATCGTTCCAAAAGCCTCGGAACACCTGGATGGGGCTGGCGATATCCGGATCGGTGCCATTCGGGGCGGCTTTCCATTGCCAGAAATCCTTGAAGAGCGCGGCGGGGTCGGGCGTGGCGCGGCCTTTCCAATAGGCACGGTCGTGCTCGAGGATGCTGGCGCGGGACTGCTGCCACTCGCGGTTCATTTGGGCGAACCACGCGTCCTGCTTCTGCGTAAGCGATTGCACGATCTCGGGATGTTGCGCAGCAAGGTCATGTTTCTCGGCGGGATCGGCATCGAGATCGTAGAGGCGTGGCGACGGTTGCGGTGACGTCGTGGGCGCGTCGAGCTGGCGGTCGAGCGTCATTTCCCAATGCGGCTGCACGACGCCGCGCAGGTAGGAGGGATTGTCGCGCGCAGTATCCTTTTTCAATGAAGCCTCGTCGCCAGGCCAGTAGAGCTTCCAGCGACCCTCGCGAACAGCGGCGTTGCAGTTCGACACAGGCGCGTAGCGATTGCGCTGAAAGAGCAGCGTGCGCTGTGTGAGTGCTGGCGTCGGTTTGCCGAGGAGGAGCGGCATGATGTCGAGCCCGTCGAAGGCCTTTGCATCAGGCGGAGCGGCTGCGCCCGTGAGCGCGAACAGCGTCGGCAGCCAGTCGCAACCATGCACAGGGGTCGCGATGACCTGACCACCGGGGATGTGGCCTGGCCAGGCGACGATGCCGGGCACACGGACGCCACCTTCGAGCACATCCTGCTTTTCGCCGGAAAAACCACCGTTGAAGCGCCGTTGCGAGCCATGCCGGGGGTCGGGCCCCAGCACCGGACCATTGTCGCTGGTGAACACGATGACGGTCTTCTCCCACTGGCCTTCGTCCTTGAGCGTCTGAAACACGCGGCCCAGTCCGCTGTCCATGGCCTCGATCATCGCATAGGTCACGGCCACCGCCTCGCTGGCGTCTTTCCCAAGGCGCTGGCGGTATTTCTTCACCAATGCCTCAGGAGCCTGCAATGGGCCGTGAGGCGCGTGATGGGCGAGAAAGAGGGCGAAAGGTTTTCCTTCCCGCCCACGGATGAAGCGGATGGCCTCGTCATTGAGCGCGTCGGTCAGGTAGCGGCCATCGTGTGGCGCGGCGGCATCGTTGCGCAGCAGGTTCCACTTCCAGTAATCCTGTCCACCATTGGGGAAGCCGTAGAACAGATCGAATCCGCGCCGGTGCGGCAGGAGGTCGCGGCAATAAAGCCCGTTGTGCCATTTACCGATGAGCGCACTGGCGTAACCCGCATGGCGGAAGTAGTCGCCAAAGGTCTTTTCGGACAAATCGAGCCTGTCCAGCCCACGATTGCTCGGCACATCCACCGCGCCCGTGCGATGGTTATATCGCCCTGTCAGATATCCGGCCCGTGCGGGAGAGCACAGAGGCGAGGGAGAATAATGCGCCGTGAGCCGCGCACCTTCCTTCGCGAGCGAATCGAGCACCGGCGTGTCGATATGCGGATTGCCGTAGCACTGCAAGTCACCCCAGCCGAGATCGTCGGCAAGGATGAAGAGGATGTTGGGTTTCGATGCGGGCTCAGCCGCATGCAGCGCAGCCAGCGGCGCGAGCAGGAGAGTGGTGAGGATGAGTTTCATGGCGTGAACTTCAACTTGCCACAATACAACGCCGAGTGGCATTCGTGAAGTCCAGGGCCGCGAAGACCGTGGCTACCAACGGCGCGAGACGAGATTTCATGGCATTGATTCTATCATTTGGGGACCTTGTCTGTCAGCCGAAGTTCGTCGGGATGTGGGACGATCCTCCCGCCACCCGTGCGGTTGAGCGCGAGCGGCGAAGGTGCCTCCAATTGCTGCAGGGCAGTCCCGCATATTGACCCTATCCTTTTCCACGCCAACAGGTTCGACAAACTCGCCCCCGTCCCCATCTGTACCCTCTGACGGGGAGAAAATAGCCACCGTGTTACGTTTTTCCCTATCTGGTTACGTTGTTAGCGTTGGCTTTTGCGGTTCGCGCGTGGCATCGTTTTCGCAGTAACCATGTCTTCGCCTTTGCCGCTGCACCCAACGCGATGGTTTGATTTTTCAAAGCGACTCGCCTCGATCGCCGTGTACGGCGTGGCGCTGGCGGTGGCGCAGGTCAGCCAGGCGACCGTGACGCTTGCCCCGCTGTTTCGCGATGGCGCGGTCTTGCAGCGGGACGCGGCGCTGCCGGTGTGGGGTCGCGCCCAGCCGGGCGAGGCGATCGAAGTGATGTTCAAGGGGGCATCGCGCAAGACGGTCGCCGACGCGGACGGACGCTGGACTATTACCCTGCCGCCGCAGAAAGTTTCCACCGAGCCGGCGGAACTGGTGGTTATCGGTCGCGTAGCGGTGCGGGTGCGCAACGTGCTGATCGGTGACTTGTGGCTGTGTTCGGGACAGTCGAACATGGGCTTCGTCGTGTCGCGCGGACTGAACGCGGAGAAAGAAATCGCGGAAGCCAACTTTCCGTTGATCCGCTGCTTTGAGGTTCCGCAGGTTCCCGCGGTTGAGCCTGTGGACACGAGCAAAGGGAAGTGGGTGCGTTGCAGTCCTGAAACGGCCGGTGATTTTCCCGGGGCGGCATTCTTCTTCGCGCGGGAAATGTTTCAGCACCACGGCGTGCCGATCGGGCTCTTGCACGCCAGTTGGGGCGGCACGCAGATCGAATCTTGGATGAGAGCGGACGCACTCGCAGCGGATCCCGCGTGGGCGACTATCCAAGCGGCGTGGCGGAAGCGTCTTGCGGATTACCCCAGGAAACTGGAGAACGCTAAAATGGCGACGGCCCGTTGGGAAGCGGCCTCGAAAGAGGCGTCGGCCGCAGGGCGACCGTTTACCGACCCGAAGCCGGCCGCGGCGGAAGGGCCGGGCAGTCGGTGGATGCCGGCCAGCCTCTATAACGGCATGATCGCACCGTTTGCGCCGGCGGCGTTGCGCGGCGTGCTCTGGTATCAAGGGGAGGCGAATGCGCCCCGCGCTTCGGAATACGCGAGCTTGTTCCGGGGATTGATCCAGCAGTGGCGCGCTGCGTTCGGACAGGGTGACTTGCCGTTTTATTTCGTGCAGTTGGCCAATTTCAACCGGGAGAGCGATGCGACGCGCACGACGTGGGCGCACTTGCGCGAGGCGCAGGCGGAGGCCCTGGCCCTGCCCAAAACGGCGATGGTCGTGGCGATCGATATCGGCGAGGTGAACGACGTGCATCCCCGGAACAAGCAGGAGGTCGGGCGTCGCTTTGCATTGATTGCACGATACCAGTTGGAAGGCGATGCGGTTGACTGTTCCGGACCGGTGTTCAAAGCCGCCGTGCGCGAAGGCGCCGCCTTGCGGGTGAGTTTCGTCCACGGCGAAGGCCTGCATTCGCGCGCGCAGCCCATCGTGGGTGTGGAGATCGCCGGGGCCGATCGGCGGTTCCATCCCGCGACAGTGCGAATCGACGGGGAAACGTTGGTGGTGTCGTCGGAGAAAGTGTCTGAGCCGGGGGCGGTGCGTTATGCCTGGCACAATTTTCCCGAGGCCTGCCTTTTCGGTCGGAGCGGTTTGCCCGCAGCTCCGTTTCGCTCGGAGCGTTGGTGAACCAGGTTGCTTACCCTGATGCCTTTCACGCTTCCACCTACACGTCCGCGCGGACACTTTCGCTGGACCATCTGCGCCCTCGTTTTTTTTGCGGTCACGATCAACTACATCGACCGGCTGGTGTTCGGCATCCTCGCGCCGGAGCTTCAGAAAATTTTTCACTGGAGCAACGCCGACTACACGCACATCGCGTTCTGGTTCGAGGTGGCGTATGCGATTGGACTCGCGTGTTTCGGACGCGTGCTGGACTGGATCGGCACGCGTCGCGGCTTCGCGCTTTCCCTCACGGGCTGGAGCCTTGCCGCGGCCTTGCACGCGATGATGAGCACGATCGCAGGATTCAGTGCCGCGCGATTTTTCCTGGGATTGACCGAAGCCGGCGTGTTCCCCGCCGCCGTCAAAACCGCGGCGGAGTGGTTTCCGCGGAAGGAACGGGCGTTGGTCACGGGCATTTTTAATGCGGGCAGCAATGTGGGCGCGGTGGTCGCCCCGTTGCTTGTGCCGTGGTTGTTCCTCACTTACGGGTGGCAGTGGGCTTTTATTGTGACGGGGGCGATCGGGTTTGGTTGGCTCGTGTTTTGGCTGTGGCTGTATCGCCCGCCGGCGCTGCATCCCAACGTCTCAGCGGAGGAACTCGCCTACATCCAAAGCGATCCGCCCGAGCCCGTGCAAGAAAAGATTCCGTGGCTGACATTGCTCCGGTTGCGGCAGACATGGGCGTTCATCGTGGCGAAATTTTTCACGGATGCCGTCTGGCGTTGGTATCTCTATCTGCTGCCGCTGTTTTTTGCTCAGAATTTCAAACTCGACATCAAGAACTTCGGCATGCCCTTCATCACGATCTACTTGATGGCCGACGTGGGCAGCGTTGGCGGTGGTTGGTTGTCATCGTGGCTGCTCGGGCGTGGCTGGTCGGTGAATGCGGCGCGAAAGCTGGCGATGTTCGTGTGTGCGCTGTGCGTGCTGCCCGTTATGTTTTCGGCGGTGGTCTCCAATATGTGGATCGCCGTCTTTTTTGTCGGATTGGCGGCGTCCGCGCACCAGGGATTTTCGTCGAACCTGTTTACCACGGTGTCCGACATGTTTCCCAAGCACGCCGTCGGCTCGGTGGTGGGAATCGGCGGCACTGCGGGTGCGCTGGGCGCGATGCTGTTGCTGACGATCACCGCGAAATTGTTTGCCGGCTCCTCGGCGGCGGGCAACACGTCGGTTTACACTACACTTTTCGTCATCGCAGGCTTCGCCTACCTTGTGTCGCTCGCGGCGATGCATGTTCTTTCGCCCAAGCTGCAACCCGTCGCGGGAAATGACATCAAACGATAAAGGCCCGTTCGCCATGAAATCTCCCTTCAAGATCCTCTACAGCAACGACACGGTTAACACCGTGAGTTGCACCAGCCCTTATCATGCCAAAGGAGAACCGTTCTCGCAGCGGATTCTCGAAGCGTCGGTCGACGAGACCGGTGGCACCGGCATCGATGTGCACATGCTGCAACCCGGCCTCAGCATGGTGCCGTGGTGGAAGAGCAAACAATATCCCTACGCGGAGCACATCCGTTGGTATGAGACAACCTACGGCGCGAGTGTGCGCGACAATCCCTATGCGCGCTACATGCTCGAAGGCGGCGACATGGTGGGTGCTTTTGTGACTCGCTGCCGTCGCGTGGGAGTCGCGCCGTTTATTTCGCTCCGGCTCAACGACAGCCACGGCAAGGAATTCGTCGATACGCCCGGCGGCGGCAACATTTCGGAGATTCCGGGTTACTCGCTCCACTGCGTAAACCGCTTCTACAAAGACCATCCTCAGTTTCGCATTGATCCCGACCCGGCGAAGGTGAGCAAGGAGCATTGGAACACGCGCGTGCTCAACTGGGGCAATCCCGAGGTGGTGGATTGGATGTTCGGTTTCATCGCGGAGATCGCTGAGAACTACGACATCGACGGAATCGAGTTGGATTTTATGCGGCACTGCAATTTTTTCCGCGTAAACGAAACTACGTTCGCCCAGCGTGCTGCCGTGATGACTGCGTTTGTGAAACGGGTGCGCGGGTTGCTCGACCGCACCGCCAAGCCCGGCCGGCATCGCTGGCTCGGCGCGCGCATCCCTGCCTATGCGATCGCGCTGGAGCCGCTCGGCCTCGACCTGGGCGCGATGACGGCGGCGGGCTTGGAGATCCTCAATCTCTCGCCTTACTACATGACGGCGCAGCAAGTGGACGTCGCGGAAATCCGCCGCCGTGCTCCGGATGCCGCGATTCATCTCGAACTCACGCATTCCGTCGCCGCGGTGGGGCGTGTGCCCGGCGCTTACGACAACACTCTGTTCCTGCGCACGACGGACGAGCAATTCTCCACGGCGGCGCACCTCGCATACTCGCGCGGCGCGGATGGTGTTTCGGCGTTTAATTTTGCCTACTATCGCGAATTCGGTGCGCCGGGGCGCGGGCCGTTTCACGAGCCGCCGTTTCATGTGTTCGAAAAGCTGCGCGACCGCGCGTGGGTCGCGGCACAGCCGCAACATTATTTTCTTTCCGGAGGCGCTTCGTGGGCGGCGTTGCTTGGGCGTCCGCAGGTGCTGCCGCGAACCATGCGGTCCGGCGGCGAGGCGATTTTCCCCTTGGACCTCGCCCCGCCGGCCGGCGGTTGGCAGCGGGGAGGTCGCCTGCGCATCCGCGCGCGAGACGATCTGGCGGCCGGCGAATGGAGTGCGCGATTCAATGGCGAGCCGCTCATGTCCACTGAGGATCGCTCCGCGCCGTACGCGACGCGCTACGATGCCGCTCATTTGGCAGCGCCGGAAAAGATGCGCGCTTGGATGCTGCCCGCGCACGTGTTACGCGAAGGCGCCAACACGCTCGAAGTCTTTTTTACGAAGGGACCGAAAAGCGCGGTGCTCGAATACATCGATTTGGGACTTCGCTGAGTGCGGCAACGAAATCAACTTGTCATGAAACTGAACAAACACGTGAATGCGGCGCAAACGATCGAACAGGCGGGCGTGGTGTCTATCATCCGGATGGACGACCTTGAAGCCGTGAGCGACATTGCCGGTGCCCTTTATCGGGGAGGCGTGCGTTGCTTCGAGATTCCGATGACGGCGGCGAACGCCGCGGAGATCATCGAGGTGTTGCTCAAGCGGCTGCCTGCTGATGCCGTTATCGGTGCGGGCACGGTACTGACGGCGGACGATGCGGAGAAGATCATCGCCGCGGGCGCGCGTTTCATCGTGAGCCCGCATTTCGAAGCCGAGGTCGCGGCCGTGTGCAAAGCGCGCGGCGTGGCGTTGATTCCTGGCGCGTTTTCTCCTCAGGAAATTTACCACGCGTGGAAGGCCGGGGCCGATATCGTGAAAGTATTCTCCATTCGTCCTCTTGGACCGGGCTATTTGAGTGACATCTCCGGACCGTATCCGGACATCAAGCTGATGCCCACCGGCGGAATTACTTTGGAGAATGCCGCGAGCTTCATCAAAGCTGGCGCTTGTGCGATTACGATCGGGCGCGATATCATCGGCAACGGGCCTTGGGACGGGGCGGCGTTGGAGGCCATCACCCATCGCGCGCACACGCTCGTGGCCACAATCCAAAAACTCAAAGCTGCTGACGGCCTTGCAGCGGACATTGGAAAACCATGAGCAAACGGATCGTGTTGTTCGGTGAGTTGCTGCTGCGCTTGAATCCGGAGGGATTCGCGCGGCTCGTGCAGGCGGATCGTCTGCAGGTCTACTACACGGGTGGCGAGGCCAACGCGGGGGCGTCGCTCGTGAAGTGGGGTCATTCTGCCAGCATGGTGTCGTGCGTTCCGGCCCACGAGATGGGCGACGCCTGTGTGAACTACCTGCGCCGGTTTGGAATCGATACGCGATACGTGCAGCGCGCGGGTGAACGACTCGGATTGTTCTACGTCGAGACCGGCGCGAGCCAGCGGCAGTCCATGGTCATCTATGATCGCAAGGAATCCGCGTTCACCACGTACAGCGACGACGGTCTGGATTGGGCCGAGGTGCTGGCAGGCGCGGACTGGTTCCATTTCACCGGCACAGCCCCGGCGGTGGCCCGGCGCCTGGTGCCGGTGTTGACCCGCGCCTGCACCGCCGCACAGCGGCTGGGCATTCGCGTGAGTTGCGACCTGAACTACCGCGCGAAGCTGTGGACTCCACAAGAGGCGGCCGAGTCCATGGCCGGCTTGCTGCCGCTGGTGAACGTCTTCGTTTGCGGGGCCGAGGATGCCGCGGCGATCTTTGGCGTTCAAGGGGATGAGGATCTGGCCGTTGCCGCGCAACTGGCCGGCCGTTTTGGGTTCACCCACGTGCTCATGCCCCGGCGCGAAAGCCGATCAGCGTCCCACAACACGATCAGCGCGTTTCTCTGGCACGCCACACAATTTGCAGTCAGCCGGACCCATGAGATTCCCCACATTGTCGACCGCATCGGTGCGGGCGACGCAATGACCGCCGGCTTGATCCACGGACTGGCCGAGGGATGGACTTTGCCGCAGACGGTCGACTTTGGCGTGGCCGCCTCCTGCCTGAAACATTCGGTACCCGGTGACTTCGGATTGGCAAGTCTGGAGGAAGTACAGGCGCTCGCGGCCGGCAGCGCGTCGGGTCGCATTCAGCGCTGATTACCGATCATGACCGTGAAATCCGACCGCGAAAACATCCTGCGCGAGCTTAACGGCTGGCTGTCGTCACCGTCCACGCGGCAGGTCGTGCGGATCTTGGAAGGCAAGCGGCCGGCAAAGGAGCAACCCTCGTATTTCAAGGAAGAGCCGAGATTGGTCATCGCGCTGGAGGGTACGGGCCGGTACATCACGATCGAGCACGGCAAGGAGATGATGTTCGACCTGGCGCCGGGTCAGGTGCTCTACCTCGCGCCATGCACCTGGAGCTGCCCGCTGCCGGAGATGCCCTATCGCTCGCTGGCCATCACGCTCCGGCCGGACTTCACGCGGGTAACCATCCACTCGCGAAAGGCGATGCGCAAAAACGGCACCATTCCCTGGCGTTACCTCGCTGAATGGCAGACATCGGCGGCGCTGGGCTCACGGGGCGACCACCTGCTGAAGTTGCTCGCGGATTCAACGCCGCCGCGCCTCGGAGCGAGGACCTACAATCTTTACAGTGAAATCCTCATCTCCGAGGTTGCGGGACTGGTTGAGGACGCTACGGAACTCGGACGCTCCCATGAAACGATCCTCTGGCATTCCCTATGCGACTACATTTCCGCCCACTGGTCCGATCCGGACTTCAGCCGGGAAAAGGCCGCCGAGTTCTTCAACCGGCACCCGAACCACATCTCCCGTTTCTTCCACCAGCATACGCGTCAGAACTTCCGCGCGTATGTGAACGAGATCCGCCTGAAGCGCAGTTTGCAGTTTCTCGGCGACCTGCGCTATAATGTCACCGACGTGGCGAACCTCTGCGGCTTTACCAACCTGCAATATTTCATCCGCTGTTTCCGGCAGCGCTTTGGGCTCACGCCGGGCGAATACCGCAAGCGGCGGGTAGATTGATCCTTCCCATGAAAATCCTTTCCTGTTTCCCGCGCGGCAGCCGCCGTACCTTTCTGAAAAATCTCGGGGGAGTCCTGATGGCCACCACCGTGCCGGGCAGGCTGGCCGCCGTGGAACGGTCGCGGGCCGCGCCCGTGGCAACTGCGGCCGCGAACTCGGCTTCCCCGGCTCCAGCTCCGACCACAATGGATTGCGACGATTGGAACGAACTGTCAGATCCCGGTTGGTCCGGCTAGGCGCTCGTAGCGGCTGGCACCCCCCTGCGCTGTCCTTGGGAATTCCCATCTCCCCCAACACCCGCTCCACCCGCACGGCAGCCTCGGTCTCATGACCCCGGACGAGTTCGCCGGGAAGCCTGTCGACCGGCGTGCTCACCTGTTGACTCTTGTAGCAGGTTAATCATAACACTTAGCCACCCCCTGAAATAAGCCTCGCTGGACCAAAAACGGTTTTATCCCAGGACGCAAGCGGTGGTTTTGAACTGGATCATGGCTCCTTGTTGTTCACTTGCGGTTCAACCCTCATCGCGTGGTGATCCATTCGAGGTTGAAGCGGGCGAGGGTCAAGTTGGCGTAGGCCCAGTCGCGCTTGCGTTTGATCTTCGGCTTGTCGGTGCCGCTTTCGTAAAAGCAGAGCACGGTGCCGTCGGGCAGGACGGCGAGGTCGCTGTAGGCGCTGGGGCCGGGTTGGAGCGTTTTGAAAAGGGTCCAGGTTTGGCCGTCGTCGCGGCTGAGGTGGATCGTCACATCGAGCCGGGCGGCGTGCTCGCGGTCGGTGGTGTGTGGATGGGAGAAAAGCAGGAGCGGTCCTATCAGATCGGCGCTGCCGGGATGCGCGATGATGCCGGCCATGCAGCCGGGTTCGAGCAGTTCATCGGCAAAGACGGGTTTGGACCAGTTCGTGGCACCATCCGCGCTGCGCGTGACGAGGCGACGGCTCTCGGCGTGACTGTTGCGTGCGGTGAGCAGGACGCCACCATCGGAAAGCGGGGCGATGTTGGGCTCGCCCGCATCGGGAATGGCGATGCCGCCGCGTTTCCAGGTCTTTCCAGCATCGTCGCTGATGAGGGTGCCAACCGCTTTTCGTAGCGGCGCTTTTTTCTCATAGGTGGCCATCCAAAACGGCACGCAGAGACGCCCGCTTTTCATCTCGATGGCATGGCCAGGACCGGTGGCGATGGCCTGCCAGTCGAGTTCACCGCGAAAGGCATCAAAGGCGGCCGTGATCTCCTGCGGCGTGCTCCAGGTCACTCCATCGTCATCGCTGCGGAGGTGGAAGGCACGCATGTATTCCACGCAGTAGAGGAGATGCACGCTGCCATCGCGGGCGGCGATGGCGACGGGGTTATTGACCGTCTGCTCGTCGGGGCCGCCCATGTCTTTGCCCTGCTTCTTGGAGGGCATGTGAGGATTGCGCGGAAGTCGCGCCCCGAGGTGGGCGACCTGTCTCGCGGCTGAGAAGGTCTTGCCGCCATCGGTGCTGCGGCGCAGATGGATCTCGATCTCGCCACGATCCGCGTCGCTGAACTTCCGTGCCTCGCAGTAGGCGAGCACGCTGCCCTTGGCGGTGACGACGATGCCGGGAATGCGGTAAAGCGTGAAGCCATCGGAACGCTCGGTGAAGAGAATGGTCTTCTCCAGAAGCGGCTCGGCGGCGGAGACACTCAGGCAAAAGAATGCGGGCAGGAGAATCCTCAGAAGCCCAAAAACAGGCTTCGATGGAGCCCGACTGGGAATCATTCTTCCGCCCTCATTTTTCTTCCTGAAATCCAACGCGTTCATGGCTGCTTCTTCTTTTTCTTCTTCGAGGGTTTGGACGGCGAAGCGGGCGTGGTGGGCTCTTTGCCGAAGAAATAGTCGGGATAGCCCCAGGTGAGCTGTTTGCCCTCGGACTTGGATTTCACGACGCTGACCTCGGTGGTGAGGCGGGTGAGGTTTTTGGCGTCCAGGAGTGGATCGTGGGTGTTTTGACGCCACTGCGTGAGCGCCTGCGCGAGTTCGCCGAGCGTGGCGGCGTGTTCGGGTGCCGTGGCGAGATTTTGAAACTCGTGAGGATCGGTTTGCAGGTCGTAAAGCTCGTAGCGCGGCGGCTTTTCCATTACGGCGTAGGCGGTGCGGACCTCGGGTGATGCGGCTGCGATGGCTTTGGGGATGTAGGCGTCGAAATCCGTCTCTCCGTGCTTTTTGGCGGCGGTTTCGAGCTTGCGGATGGTATCGGCGTAATCGGGATTCAACGTGTCGGGCAGCAGATTCTCGATCAGTTTGAAGCGCTGCGCGCGCACACTGCGCTGCGGATGGTAGTTCGAGGCGGCGGCATGGGTGTGATACTCGGCGAAGAGATGCGTGCGCCATTTCGCGGGCTCGTTGGCGAGCAGCGGTTGCAGCGGCAGGCCCGGCAAATCCGCCACGGGAGCCGCGCCACACGCGGTGATCACCGTGGGCATGAGATCAATGGTGGAGACGAGTTCTTCACGGACCTGCGGCTTGGCTTTGCCCGGCCAGCGGATGAGCAGCGGGATGCGCAGGCCGCCTTCATAGCTGGTGCGTTTGCCGCGCAGGAAGTCCGCGCCGTGATCGCCGATGTAGATGACGATGGTGTTCTCCGCTTTGCCGCTCTTTTCGAGCGCGGCGAGCAAGTCACCCACGCAGGCGTCGAGTCGCGCGAGCGAGTTGTAGTAGTCGGCCACCATCTCGCGCATCGCGGGCGGGTCGATGCCCATGTAGGGCATCGCTTTGACCTCCGCACCGGTCTGCGGCGACTTCGGCAGACCGTCCACCTGCCGCAGCCAGGGATCGTGCGCATCGGGGAAGTTCACGCTGAGGAAAAACGGCGTGTCGGCCTCAGCGATGAAGCTCGCGGCGTGCTTGGCGTAATCGCCGAGCTGCTTGCGATTAAAGTTCGCGCCCGTGATCTCGTGGAAGTCGAACGGGAAGGCCGATTCGGGATTGATGTGCAGCTTGCCGATGATTCCCGTGCGATAGCCCTCTGCCTTCAGACTGCGCGGAAGGTTCGGCGTGTCCTCGCGATAAAGACGAAATCCCCACGTCGCGAGACCGATCTGCCCATGTTGATGCGGATACAGCCCCGTGAGAAAACTCGCCCGCGACTGGCTGCAACCCGCCTGAGCCACGTACGCGCGATTGAAGCGCACGCCCTCGGCGGCGAGTCGGTCGAGATTCGGCGTGCGCGCATACGGATCGCCATAGCAACCGAGTTCAGGGCCATTGTCCTCGGAGACGATGAGCAGGACGTTGGGTGGCGCGGCGAATGCCGAAGCACGAATGGCGAATGACGAAAGCAGCAACGCGATCATCAGCGCCCGGTGAAATGTAACTGCGAACTTCATGGTTGTTTCTTCTTCCGTTTCTTCTTCGTAGCTGATTGGGCTTCGGGCTTCACTGTGATGCGCTGGGACAGCATGTGATCGAGCTTTTGGCTCAATGCCTGCCGCGTGTCCGAGTGCGCGGCGTGCACGGCGATGTTTTCTTCCTCGATCCAAAACGCGCCCTCGTGGCGGGTGCTGGGGCCGGTGGTGTAGTCGTAGAGTTCCTCGGCCACGAGTTGACGCGTGGGCCAGGTGATCCAGCGCGTGTAGCGATGGGTCGCGGTGCGCAGGGAGTAGCCCATGAACTCGGGCGTGCTGGCGCTGAACGGGCGGGCGAACTGGCTCAAAACTGCCTCGCGACCGGGTGACTGGGGATTGGCAAGCATCGGGACGAGGCTGCGACCATCGAGCCCCTGCGGCGCGGGCAGTGAGGCGAGCTCGGCGAGGGTGGGAAAGACATCCACCAGCTCCACGAGGCCGGATGCGGCGGCTCCGGGTGCTTTCAGGCCGGGGGTGCGGATGAGCAGCGGCACGCGGGTGTCGCGCTCGAAGTTGGTGCCTTTGCACCAGCGGTCTTTTTCGCCGAGCGACCAGCCGTGATCGCCCCAGAGCACGACGATGGTGTTTTGCGCGAGGCCGAGCTGGTCGAGCGCGGCAAGCAGTTTGCCGATTTGCGCATCGGTGTAGCTCACGCAGGCGTGGTAGCCGTGACGCAGCGTGCGCGTGGTGGCGGCATCGAGGTGCTCGTCCTTCGGCATGTCGCGGTAGCCGCCGAGTTCGCGATGACCGTGATGGGCGATTTCCGGCGCGCCCTTCACGCGCGTCTGCTCGGGCTGCGCGAACACGGCGGGGTCGTAAAGGTCCCAATACTTCTTCGGCGCGTTGAACGGCAGGTGCGGCTTGAAGAAACCCACCGCGAGGAAGAACGATGTCTCCTGCTGCTTGAGCTTCGTCAGGGTCGCGATGGCAAGAGCGGCCAGCTTGCCATCGGAGTAGCCTTCATCCGGCACGTCGGCGGCTTCCCAGGCCGCGCCCTTGCCCTGACCCCCCTCTTCACGAAGGGCGTAGTTGTTCCAACCTGGCTGCTTCAGGATCTCCGGCTCGGACCACGAGACGGGATCGAGTTCCTGCTCGTCGCCGCTGAAGATTTTCCCGAACGCGAGCGCCCGGTAGCCGTTGTTCTTGAAAAGCTGCGGCAGCGTGACCGCATTCGGCAGGGTGTCGCGAAAGAGGTTCCGGTTGTGCCACACGCGCGTGTTGTCCGGCAGCCGGCCCGTGAGCAGCGAAGTGCGCGACGGTCCGCACACGGCCTGCTGCGTGTAGGCATGTTCAAAACGGCGTGCCGTGGCGGCAAAGCGGTCGATGTTCGGCGACTTCACTAGCGTGTCGCCATAGCAGCCGAGCGACGTGCGCAGATCGTCCACGGCGATGAAGAGGACGTTGGGGCGCTGCTCTGCGGAGAAAGCCGGTGCGCTGAGAAGCGCGAGGATGGCAAGGAGGAGGCTTCTCATTTGGCGCCTTTCTTTTTCTTCTTCGCCGGTTGCACGGACGGATCGTGGTCAGGATTGGGCAGCATCCGCTCCGCACCGACGGCGACGCGCCACGCGTCCAGTTCGCGGCGGAGTTCAGCGGTCTTCGCGGTCTCGGTGGTGGCGAGATTCTTCGTTTCGCTGAGGTCATTGACGAGATTGTAGAGTTCGATGCCCGCAGGGTCGAAGGTCTCGATGAGTTTCCAAGGACCTTTACGGATGACGCTGCTGGGCACGCTGGAGGGATGCTCGTTGTAGTGCGGGTAGTGCCAGAACAGCGAGCGTGCGGGCAGGGGGCCTTCGCCGGCGAGCACGGGACGCAGATTGACGCCGTCCTGATGCTGGTTTGGTCGCGCGGGCAGGCCCGCCGCCGCGAGGCAGGTCGGATAGAGATCGGTGCTGGTGACGGGAACGTTCACGACGAGGCCGGGCTTCGTCACGCCGGGCCATTTGATGATCAGAGGCACGCGGATGCCGCCTTCGTAATACGCGCCCTTGTTCGCCCGCAGCGGCGCGTTGCTCGTGGCGTTGTAAAAGCCGCCGTTGTCGCTGGTGAAGAGGATGGCCGTGTTCTCTTCGAGCTTCAGCTCCTTCAGGGTCACCATCACGCGGCCCACGCTGTCGTCAATGCTCTCGACCATCGCCGCATACTCCGGCTTGCCCTGACGCTCGGCCTCGGGGACGCGCTCATACTTCGCGATGACTTCTTTTTTCGCCTGCAAGGGCGTGTGGACGCCGTAGTGCGGGAAGTAGATGAAGAACGGCTTGTCCTTGCTCGCATGGATGAACTTCACCGCCTCGTCGGTGAGCCGGTCCGTGAGGTATTCGCCTTCCTTGCCATCGGGCAGCACGTTCCAGACAGCGCGCTGGTCAGTGGCGGGGATTTTCCAATCGCCCGCATAGGGGAAGAAGAAGCTGCCCGGCGCTCCGTGCGCGTTGCCGCCGATGTTTACGTCAAAGCCGTGATGCTCCGGCAGCGAAAACGGCTCGCTGCCGAGGTGCCACTTGCCGATGTTCGCCGTGCGATAACCGCCCTCGCGCAACGCCTCCGCCAGCGTGACCTCCTCCACCGGCAATCCGCGGATGAAACGCCCCTCGCGCAGCTTCGCCTTCGGATTCCAGCGCCCGGACGGCAGCCAGTCCGTGAGCAGCAGCCGCGCGGGATACTTCCCCGTGAGAATGGCTGCACGCGTCGGCGAGCACACCGCGCAGGCCGAATACGCGTCCGTGAAGCGAACTCCCTCCTTTGCCAGCCGATCGATGTTCGGCGTCTGATAATAAGTGCTCCCCTGGCAACCCAGATCGCGCCAGCCGAGGTCGTCGATGAGAAACAGGATGATGTTGGTCTTTGGCTTCGGCGCATCGGCGGCATACAGCGCGGCCAGCGGCGCGAGCAATAGGACGGTGAGGATTGTGAGGATGCTTTTCATGTGATTGGCAGTTTACATTGATCGTCTTCCCCGTCGTTCCAGAAACCGCGGAAGACCTTTAGCGGGTTGGCAGTCTTGGGGTCGGTGCCTTTCGGGGCGGCTTTCCATTGCCAGTAGTCTTTGAACAAGGCGGCGGGATCGGGAGCGGGGCGGTCTTTCCAGTAGGCTCGGTCCTGCGCGGCGATGTGGGTGCATGGGGACTGTTCCTCGTTCGTGGTTCCTCGTTTGTGGTTGGTCTTTGGCGACGGCTGCAGCGCTTGGAATGCGAAAAGGTCAACGGAGAGATCCGGACAGAAAACGAAGAACGCCAGCCCTTACTTCGCAAACTTGAGAGCGACCCGGGGCAGGAGTTCTTTGAGCCCGGTCTCAGTTTCGGGGGGAAGACCATTCGGACGGACGGTAATGGTGAGGGATTGGAGGAAGCCAAAGGCCTTGAGGAGTGGCAGGCGTTCGTTGGGCAGGTCGCGGAGTTCGATGGAGAGCTCACGGAGTTGGGTTGCCCCGGCGAGTGCGGTGAGATCGGCATCGGTGAGTGGGCCGCCCAATTTGAGGCGTCGCAGAGTGGGGATTGCCTTCATTGCGGCGATGGCTTCTGAGGCCGGGGTGTTCACGCCGTATTCAAGCGCGGCGTATTCGAGAGGGACCTGGTGCAGACGCTTGAGGAGGCCGGCGGTGGCCTTGGCACAACTGATCTCGATGCCGGTGAGTTTGGCGAGTTTTCCGAGATGTTCAGCGCTGGCGTCTGTGAGCAGTTTGGAATGCCAGAGCTTGATGAACTCCAGGTTCGGGAACTTCTCGCACACGTAGCCGAATCCTTCGTCATCGAGGCCGTTGCTGTGGAAGTTGATTCGCTTGAGCTTCGTCCAGCCATCGAACTTCGCGAAGAAGTGGCCGGGATACGCGGCGCCTCGTGGCGTGAACGACTCCAGGTTCTTCAGGACCGCGAGCTTTTCCCAGCCCGCCTCGGTGGCCTTGCCAAAATAGGCCAGCTCGAGGTTGGTGAGGTCGGGACACTCGGTGAGCCGCTGGAGTTGGGCGAGACTGTCGTCGCCGAGAGACAAGCGGCCAGGCAATGCTCGCGCAGTTCCTTCGATGCTCAGCGATTTGAGTTTCTTGAGCTTCAGCAACGGCGGCAACCAGGAGTCCTCGATCTTCGTCGCCACGATCTTGACGGATTCCAGCGCCGGGATGTGGCCGAGGTGCTCGATGAAGGCCGCATCGTAGGGATCATCCTTGGCATCGCGATAGACATGCGCCTTGCCACTCTGGATGGCGGTGCTGACGAGCGTGAGCGTGTCAAAGATCGCGATGTCTCCGCCGGCGGCCTTCTTCAAAGCCTCGGGCGTGACATTCACCTTCGTGAACGAACCCGGCGCGCTCTCGATGGTGCGGATGACGGCCAGGACATGCGGATGCTGCTCAGCGGCGGCGAGGATAGCAGCGGCGTGTGCAGCAAGGGCAGACTTCAGCGATGCTTCAGACGTTGCAGCAAGGAGGTTTTCGAGGTCGCTCTGAGAGCGGATTTGCGAGAGGTCGAGGGGGTCGGCTGGGAGAGGGGAAAGTGGCAGGCAGAGGAGGGCGGAGAGGAGGAAGGTGCGCATGGGGGGCGGAGTTCTTTGTTGGGCGTTCTTCGTTCGTTGTTCTTGGCTCTTGGTTTTGAGTCAGGGCTTGGGGTGGGCGGCGCGTTCGCTGAACGCCGAAGAGCAACGAACGAAGAACGAAGAGCGCCCAACCCTCAGTATTTCGGAAAGATCGCCGGGCTCGGGAAGCGTTCTTCGGCGCTGGTGTCACGCAGGAACTCCTCCCTGGGCACCTGGACTTGGGGCCAGCTGCCGGGGCGGACGCGGACGACGCGAGTGGGGCGGATGCCTTCGATGATGAGGTCGGTCTC
>Ga0194116_10002971_pt1 | contig 21035 bp, 8 predicted proteins | sample TA2MahsurfametaG_4_FD_148617 | JGI IMG/M metagenome (GOLD analysis project Ga0194116, IMG submission 148617) | Freshwater microbial communities from Lake Tanganyika, Tanzania - TA2015008 Mahale S9 surface | ecosystem: Environmental > Aquatic > Freshwater > Lake | place: Tanzania: Lake Tanganyika...
TAAAGCTTCCCGTAACTTTTTTCAAGTCCATTTCCATCGTCTATCACGTAGTAACACCAAGCTGGCTGTTTATTAAATCCTACCATTTCCCAATCCTGATCGGTTTGTGCTTGAGGAATAGTATCTCCATTTCTAAAAGTAACAACGTCCAAGTTGTATTTCATCCAGGTTTGCTCACCTGCTAGAACTTGTTCTGTCGACTTTATTCTTTTTTCTAGGTTTTCAACTTCGTTTCGTAATTCTGTTATCATTAGATTCATTGAATCAAGAGTAGCAGAACACGCTTGGTCTAATAACTTTAATTCAATTCGAAGACTATCTCGTTCCCTTGCAAGCATTTTCAAATTATCTTTTTTCGATTGAGAAAATGCATGTAATAAACAGTATTGAATCAATAAAAAGGTAAAAACAAATTTTTTCATATTAAATCACTTTTTCGTTAAAGTAAAAAAGCGGGGTTGTTATAAGCCCCACTTTTTCAATTAATCTATTTTATTAAAAGAATTATCTCATTAAAAGTAAATACTTTTTTTGAATAAGATCTAAATTGAAATTCAAAATATTACATTTTAACCCATGAAATTATTTTGAAACACCTGCAATCATTGAATAGAGGTAATTCCCCTAGAAATAAACTTATAAACTCGATACGTAAAGAAGATATTCAACAGAATAACAACAACTACCAAATATCCGAGCCAATCAAAATTTTCCAATGGGCTTAATTCATTCTTCTGCTTAACAATCAAACCGCCAATTAAAGCAGCAATTCCTCCAGCCATTTGCTGAAGCGACGAGTTTACCGACATAAATGCACCACGATCTTTCATTTCTGGAATAGATGATGCCAATGCTTGGGAAGGAACCATACGGGCCATAATTCCCATCATCATCAACACATTCACGAGAATCAAGACCCACAAAGAAACAAGTGGTAACTGCGTATAAATCAACACAGTAATCACCATCCAAATAGAAGAACCCGTAAAAATTACAAACTTATTAAATCGATCGCTTAAAATTCCAACAATTGGCATGATCGCAAACGTTGCTATTCCTGCAATCATAAACATAAGCGGTAATGATTTTTGATCAATTCCAATGTTATTGACCGAATAAGCACTACCCCATGGCATCATTAAATATCCACCTAGTGACATAAAAGCTGTGGCGATGAAACCAATTCGGTAATTTCGATTTGAAATGGTTTGTAACAAATGTTTTATCGGCCTGGTAAGTTGTAATTCCAAATGCGCATTAACAGGTTTTAAAATTATGAGTGCCACAAAAAAGATAATCACAGCCAAGCCAACAATGAAATAAAATGGTGCTTGCCAATTCCAATAATTTGCCAAAAAAAGACTAATCGGAATACCCAAAACCTGACTCATTCCAAAGCCCATTTGAAGGAAACTCATCACCCTACCCCGTTGGTTCATTTCAAATAAATCTGCAACAATAGCCAAGCGGAGACATGACCATAAAATCCAAGACCACACTAAACTGCGTAAGGGCGAGAATTAGAATTACAGTAACTTGGTAGGAAGTAAATTTGAATTCCTGTTGCATTCGACAAATGTAATTGCATTTGTTAGATTACTCGGATTTTAAATAAAATGAGTCACGTAAAAATAATTTATGATTCACGTATTTTTGACAATTTTCGAGTATTAAACATGAAAAAATGAATGAAGTAACTTTAATTGCTTTCTTTATTGGATTGAATACTATTTTAATCTCCCAAACTATTCCTTTTTCCAACTTCACAATAACGGGTAGTTATCCTGACACCATCAATTCCAATGATTATCAAATTTCAATCAACTTCAACGCAGGGCCGGATGATATCGTTAATTACCCCCATGTCCCGGCGGTTATAGATTGTAACGGAGATACGGTGGCAACAGGAGGATTGTTTTATTTCGGGCAATTAGGTCAAACAACACAAGATTATCCAGTAACAATTCTTGATACGACAAGTTGGTGCGAACCACTTACCGCAATTTTCATCTATGGCTGGGGCACCTTGAATGAGGCAGACACCTGTATTCTTGGCTTCCAAAGTGCAGCATTCGGGGATGTTTCAGAAGAGCAACATGTTTCAATTTACCCCAATCCAGTTTCTGAATTTTTACATGTTTCCGTTTCCAATGATTTGATTGGAAAGAGTTATCAAATCGTGAATCAACTTGGGCAGGTTTTATTGATGGGAAAAATAGATAACAAGAATTTAATATTAGACCTTGCTAATATTGAAAAAGGAATTTATATTTTAGAAATCCAAACAGTAAAAAAAGAACTTTTTAAAATCCTGTTACAACACCTGAGGCAAGAGAATTTTGTGATGCGATTGGTCAATTAGCAAATAAAGGAGCATCCGCTCATCTTTCTGCCGCTTCAAAAGAAATGGAAATGGTTAAAAAACGTTTTAAAGCATCAGCATCAGGAAACGATGTTCAATTTATTTTAGGGAAACTTGAGACGAAAGACTTTGGATTAATTGGAATCTCAAAAACTTCAGGTCATAAAACAACTGAAATCAACTTTGGAAAAGATAAAGAGCCAAAATATATTTTGGATGACGTTCTCATACAATTTACTATTTATTTGACTCAAAAGAAATGAGATCGATTAAATATTAATTATTACCTTTCACGAAATAAAAAGTATGAAATTAATTTTGGTTTTATTTATTTCTTGTTCATTTTGTTTCTCTCAAAACTACACTTCCTACATCACAGGAAATTCAACTGATTTAGTAACAAATCCTCAAGGTGGAATTTGCTTAATGGGTGGTGCATCCGAGGATGATAATGCCTTGAAATGGTTTTTAGAACGAGCAAATGGAGGTGATGTTTTGGTGCTGCGTGCCACAGGTTCTGATGGATATAACACTTATTTATATTCTGGTTTGGGAATCACGGTAAACTCTGTTGAAACAATTGTATGTAACAATGCCAACGCAAGCACCGATACCTATGTTATTAACAAAATCAACCAGGCCGAAGCCATTTGGTTTGCTGGAGGAAATCAATGGACCTACATTAGTTATTGGAGAAATAGCCCAGTATGTCAAGCTATAAATCAAGCTATTGAAGAACGAAATATTGTCATTGGTGGAACAAGCGCCGGAATGGCTATTCAAGGAAAGTATTATTTTTCTGCACAAAATGGTACCGTAACATCAAACACGGCCACTACAAATCCTTACTCCACTTCTGTAACTGTTGATTCTACTTCCTTTATTCAGAATAATATTCTACAAAATGTAATCACAGATACGCACTTCGATAACCCCGATCGAAAAGGACGTTTGGTTTCATTTTTAAGTCGAATTTACACGGATTATGATATTTCCGGGTATGCCATTGCGTGTGATGAGTACACAGCCGTTTGCATTGATACTGCTGGTCAAGCAAGAGTATTTGGCGGATTTCCAAGTTACGATGACAATGCTTATTTCGTTCAAGTGAATTGCGAATTAACCAATCCAAATCCTGAGGTTTGTTCGGCTGGAAATTCACTCACATGGAATCACAACGGACAAGCAGTTAAGGCATGTAAAATTAAGGGCAACGCGACCGGTTCAAACATGTTTAATCTTAATTTATGGGAAACAACCTCCTCCGGCACCTGGTACAATTGGAGTGTGTCAAATGGGGTTTTTCAGGAATCTATTAGTATTGAGCCGTTATGCGATGGATTAAGTTTACCCAATGAACCAAAATTAAACTTTGAAATCGAATGTTATCCAAATCCTACATCTAATAAATTAACTATTAGCGGTCCCCCAGCCAATTTCAAAGGAAAAATTGTTATTTCAGATCTAACTGGACAGATTGTATTGGAAACGGATTATCTTTCTGAAATAAACATTAATTATTTACAAAATGGGCTGTATATTTTGAGCATTTCAGACGGAATAACATATTACTATAAGAGCTTTCTAATAGAAAATTAATTTTTTTCAATCAAAGGATATCATTGTCTTTCTTACCAACAATCACCATCCGTTTAAATATTGCAACTTGAAAATTAATTATACATTCAACTAATTTATGCTAATTTGAATTTTTCTACCTAAGTAAATTCACATGACCAACAATAATTTCTCTCACCTTATTTTCCTTTGTAAAATCTAGTTTCCAGGTGTAGACACCATCTTGACAATTTTTACCTTTCGATCGAGCATCCCAAGGAACTGTCTTATCAAAAGACTCCCAAATAAGTTCACCCCATCTGTTGAATATCATAAGGTGATATTTTTTAACATCCGCAGGATCAGAAAAAATAGGAATAAATAATTCGTTTGTATTATTGTTATCCACGGTAAATGTATTCGGAACATAAACAATGAAATCTTCCTCTATTGTAAATGAAATAATGGCAGTGTCAATACATCCTATTGAATCCTCAGCAATCAGAGTCACATTGTAGGTATTAGAAGACATTGAAACATAATTATGCATAGGATCAACCTCATTAGAAGTTGGCGAGTTATCACCAAAATTCCAAGTATAAAAGTCAGCATTAAGGGATGTATTATTGAATTGAACATTTCCAGAATAGTATACGTCTGGACTCTGCACAACTACAAAATTTGCAGTTGGTCCTGGTTGAACGCAAATGATACTGTCCAACGTTAAACTTGAACTACAGCCATTATTAAGCGTTGTATTTAATGTGACAGAATAACAACCAGGTTCACTGTATGAATATGTAAAGTTACCACATGAATTTACCGATTCTCCATTGCCAAGTTCCCAAATACAGTTTGTAGGTGCACCTTGACTCGTATTTGTAAATTCAACTGTTATAGGTGAACAAATTCCATTTATTGTGTAGGTGAAAGAAGGGACAATTTCAGCAGGTTGGTTTAGTTGAATATTTACATTATTCTCGCATCCGTTCGCATCTGTAACCGTCGCAGAATATGAGCCCGCAGTTAAATTGTTAATGAAATTTGTTGTTGCCCCTGTATTCCACAAAATATCATACGTTGGACTACCACCAGAAATAGAAAGTATAGCTGTTCCATCGCTATAGCCAAAGCAACTTATATCTGTTGAGTTTACTGACACGGATAAGGCAGAGGCAGGTTGTGTTAAATTTATAATGGTTGAGGAAACGCAGTTGTTGAAGTCTGTAACGGCAATGGTGTATTGCCCCGCAGGAATATTGATAAGATCTTGAGAAACAGCACCCGTATTCCAAAAATAGGTAAATGGAGCTGTGCCACCATTAACCGTAATATCAATTGCACCTGATGCTAATCCAAAACAATCAACATTTGTAATATTTGTTGAAAGAGTCAGTGGCGCACTTGGTTGTGAAATAGTTACTGGTAAATTCACCACACAGTTGTTGGCATCAGTTACAAGAACGGAGTAATTTCCGGCAGTCAATAATGATAAATCTTGATTAGTTGACCCCGTATTCCATAGGTACGTATAATTTGGTGTTCCACCAGTAACTGTTAAATCTATGGATCCATTATTGGCACCAAAACAAAGCACATTTTGATGAGTCTCAGTAATTGTTAACGGTAATATAGGCTGTGTCAATGTAGTTGAATACGTATATAAACACCCATTAGCATCCGTAATATCAACTGTGTAAACACCTGCAGGAATTAAAGATAAATCCTCAGAAATTGAACCATTAGACCAATCAAAACTATATGGTGTTACTCCTCCAGAAACCGTTAAATTAATACCGCCAGTTGAGGCGCCATTACAAAGAATATTCACATTTACTGATGATGCGCTGAGTGCCGTTGGTTCTGTTATTGAAAATGTACTATCTAATTGACATAAATTAGCATCTGTAATTGTTATTGTATAATTACCGGCAGTTATATTTTGAATATCTTCCGTTGTAGCGCCGTTATCCCAGGAAAACTGATAATTAGGTGTTCCTCCGGTAGTTGTAATATCAATTATACCAGTTGAATTGCCAGAGCAGTCAACATTACTTAAAATGGCTGAAATTCCTATTTGGCTTTGTGGTTGTGTTAAAGTAATCGAAATAGTCTCTTGGCAATTGTTTGCGTCTTCAATTAAAACGTTGTAAGTTCCGGATGGTAAATTAATGATGTCTTCAGAATTCTGTCCCGTATCCCAGGAATAATTATAACCAGGGGTTCCACCTGTTACAGTTAAATCGATATTTCCTGTGCTATCTCCAAAACATAAAATATCTTGATGAGTTTCAGAAACGGACAATGGCTGTGCTGGTTGAGTTAAAGTGGTTGTATATTGAAGGGTACATCCATTATTATCAATAATATCAACTGTATATGACCCAAAAGGGATGGCAGTTAAATCTTCAGTTAAAATTCCATTGCTCCATGTATAAGAGTATGGTAGGGTACCTCCGATGACCGATAAATCAATACCTCCAGTAGAATTCCCAAAACATAAAATATTAGTATTAACTGATGATACTTGAAGAACGGCAGGTTCAGTTATGGTCAATACAGTATCAAATTGACATGATTGTGCATCTGTTATTGTGAGCGAATAGTTTCCTGCTAAAAGGTTTTGTATATCCTCTGAAATCGCTCCATTGGACCAGTTAAACGAATAGTTTACCGTTCCACCTGTTGGTGTAATATTGATTGATCCATTGTTTAACCCATTACACGTAACATTGGTTAAAATGGCTGTTAAATCTATAGGGGCAACAGGCTGAGTTACTTGAATGTTTTCTAGAATTGAGCATCCTGTGGCATCAGTAACTGTTACATTGTAATTGCCTGCAGTTAAATTCGATAAATCCTCTAATGTTGAACCATTTGACCATAAAAAGTTGTAAGGAAGAATACCACCATTTACGTTAATTGAAATCGCACCAGTTGTTCCTCCAAAACAGTCAACATTAATTACATTGTACGTTAATGTCAATTCTGTTGAAGGTTGTGTTATTGTATAACTCTGTGAAAGTGTACACCCTTCTGCGTCAGTAATTGTTACTGAATAACTTCCTGCTGGGACATTCAATAAATCTTGATTCGTTATTCCATTGCTCCAAAGGTATGAATAGCTCGGAGTACCACCATTAACACTAATATTAACAGATCCATTGCTTCCATTAAAACAAGATACATTTTGAATAATCCCAGTAACTGATAGGGGTTGAAGTGGGGTATTGACATTAATTGAACCACTAACGTTACAACCATTATTATCTGTAACGTTTACCGAATAATTGCCACCAATTAATGATTGAAGATCCTCGGTGATAGCCCCATTACTCCATGAAATAACATACGGGCTTGTTCCGCCATTTACCGTTAGGTCTACTGAACCATCTACCCCATTGAAACAAGAGACATTCGTAGCAGAAAGTGAAATATTTACTGAGTTTTGAGGTTGATTTAGTGTAAATGTTGTATCCAAAACGCAACCATTATTATCAATTACAATAAGGGTGTAATTATTTGCATCTGCATTAACCAAGTCTTCGGTGACCGCTCCATTGGACCATTGGTATTGATAGTCTTCAATTCCACCAAAAACTTGAATATCAATTCCTCCATTATTTCCTGCAAAACAACTTGGATTTGTTAGAATGGCATTCAAAGATAAAGGTAAAGGCTCGGCTACCAAAAAGGAATCAATGACCTGACAACCATTATTATCTGTTACAATCACTGAATATACATTAGCCGGTACATTAACTAAATCTTGATTTGTATTTCCATTTTCCCATTGATAATTATAAGGAGCTGTCCCACCTGTAACAATCAAATCCAATGAACCATTAGATCCTCCAAAGCATGTTATCGGACTCATTAATCCACTAATTACAAGTGAATCATTAGGTTCTGTTACTGTGTAAGAAAAATTCTGACTGCAATTTAGAAAATCTGTTACCGTTAGAAAATAAATTCCGTCTTCAAGTGAATTTATGTCTTCAGCTATACTTCCATTACTCCATAAATAGCTGTATGGTTGAGAACCACCAGAAATAGACACATTAACTGCCCCAGAATTATTGCCATTACAATCTACTTGAGTTATGATCGAGCTTGCGGTAATTGGAACTGCTGGATTCACAATAAAGGATGCTGTGGTTACACATCCATTAATGTCTGTTGCAGTAACGTTGTAATTTCCAGAAATAAGATTTGAAACATCCTCGGTTGTCATCCCATTATTCCAGAAATAAGAGAATATTGGATTAACACTTGTACTGATTATGTCTATTGCACCTGTCGGTGTATTTGAACAAGTTTCATCTGTCACTAATCCGTTAAGTATTGTTGCAAAAGCAGGTTGTGCTACAGTTGTACTAGCAATTGTTACACACCCGTTTGCATCATAAACAGTAAGCGAATAATTTCCTGCTAAAAGACCTGTGGTTGTTGGATTTGTTGATCCATTATTCCATAAGTATGTATATGGTGAAGTTCCTCCAATAACTGAGGATTGAATGCTTCCTGTATTCCCACCAAAACAAATTACATTTTGAGGAATTAGAGAAACCAAATAAGGGGAAGGTTGAGTAATTGTAAATGAACTTATTAATTCACAACCATTAGCATCTGTTACTGTTACAGAATAGTTCCCAGCCGGAACATTTACAAGGTCTTCAATTGTAAGTCCGTTTGACCAACTAAAACTATACGGTAAAGTTCCTCCTGATACAGTTGTATTTATAGAGCCGTTTGAGCCATTGAAACAAGAAACATTGGTATTAATTGAGGTTAAACTTAATGCTGCATTAGGTTGCGTAATGGTAAAATTATCCGTCAATTGACAACCTAGCGCATCAGTAATGTCCACGCTGTAATTTCCAACTGCCAAGTTTGTAAGCGTATCATTTGTTGACCCGTTGCTCCAGTTGAATGAGTATGGAGTTGTGCCACCGGATAGATTCAAATAAATTTCTCCGTTTGAACCACCAAAACAGGATATCATAGCTATTGAATCAACTAATTGAAGTGCTTGAGATGGTTCTGATATAATGGCACTACCCGTTATTAAACAGCCCTCGGCATCCGTTACTTGAACGCTATATGACCCTGCTGAAAGACCAAACACATCCTGAGTATTTGATCCGTTTGACCACAAATAAGTATAACCCGGAGTTCCTCCATTCGGCGAAATATCAATAGAACCAGTTGCTTGACCAAAACAATTAACATTCGAAGTAGTAATAAGAATAGTATTAGGTGAATTTGGCTCTAAGATTTGTTCATTTACCGTTAATTGGCAACCATTTGCATCGGTTATAATTACACTATAATTACCTGCTACAAGAAAATTTATATCTTGTGATGAGACTCCATTCGACCATGAGTATGAGTATGGTGGTATCGATCCGTTAACTGTCAAATCAATACCTCCATCATTACCTCCAAAACAACTTACCGAATTTACTACGGTTGAATAGGAAAGAGGAGTTAGCGGTTGATTAATTATAAAAGAACTTTGTGTTGTACAGCCATTGAAATTTGTAACATCTAGAACATAAGTACCAGCAGTAAGATTATTTAAATCCTCTGTTATTATACCATTATCCCACGAATAACTGAAAGGCGCATCAGGTCCAGTTACCGTTACATTTATTGATCCGTTTGATCCTCCAAAACATGATACTGGAATTACCGTACCATTTATTGTTATTGGTATAGGTGGTTGATTTACAGTTATGTTTTCAGTCAATAAACAACCATTGTTGTCTAAAACAGTAATTGTATATTGTCCAGCTAATAGATTTGTTAAGTCCTCCGAAAAATCACCAGTATTCCATTGACTTTGGTATGGAGCTGTACCACCAGTAATTGTATTATCAATACTACCATCGTTTTCACCAAAACAAATATTATCAACAATTAATGAATTTATATCGATTGGAGTTGCAGGTTGATATACAGTATCAGAAAAAGTAGTTGGACAATTGTTAGCGTCAGTTACTGTAACAAAATAAGGTCCAGCTGGCAAATTATTAATAAAAGTTTGAGTTGATGCCGTATTCCAAAGATATGTATATGGTGTTATGCCTCCGTTAACTACTATGGAAATTGAACCAGTGCTTTGACCGTAACACAAAATATTTGTATTAGTCGTTTGAGCAACAACCGGTGAAGGTTGAGATATTATTGAATTTATGGTAACGGTACATCCTTCAGAATCCGTTACGAGAACGCTAATATTTCCAGCAATAAGACTGTCAATTGTGGTGGTATTGTCACCATTATTCCAATTATAAACGTATGGAGCCGTCCCCCCTGAACTTATAACAGATGCAGTTCCTGAAGCTCCATTGTGACATAAAACATTAGTTACATTGACAGAGGCAATAAGGGGTGTTAATGGTTCTAAAATTTGAAAGGATTCGGTTTGTATACAACCATTAAAGTCAGTTACTTGTAAAGAATAGATTCCTGCTGAAATATTTGTTAAGTTTTGAGAAATTGAACCATTATTCCATAAATAGGAATAGCTAGATGTTCCACCAGAGACTGAAATATTTATGGAGCCATCGTTGCCCCCAAAGCAACTTACATTATTTAATAATGATGAAATTTGAATTCCATTAGCAGGTTGGGCAATTGTATTATTTACCGTAATGTTACATCCATTGAAATCTTGAATTACCACTGAATATGCGTTGGCGCTCAACCCATTCAAATCTTCAGTAGTTGCCCCATTACTCCAACTGAATGAATAAGGTGAAACACCACCCGAAATCGTTAAGTCTATTGATCCGTTATTACCACCGAAACAACTAACATTTGAAATTGAAGCAGTAGCACTAATTGGAGTATTTGGTTCTGTAATTGTGAAAGAGCTGTTTAATATACATCCATTAAAATCCGTTATTACTACGGAATAATTCCCAGCGGACAAATTCCCGATATCTTCAGTAATTACTCCATTGCTCCAAAGGTAGGTATATGGCGCTGTACCACCAGCAGGACTGATATTTATTCCACCGTTAGATTGACCAAAACATATAACATTTGAAACAATACTAGTAATAGATACTGGCTCATCCGGTTGATTTATTTGAACTGATAAAAATGATGTACAACCTATTAAATTCGTCACAGTTACAAAATAATTACCAGCTGCTAAACCATTTATGTCCTCACTACTTGACCCATTACTCCAGTTGATCAATGTTGTTGGATGAATATCAGTGATTGATAAATTTACAGAACCATTTGCACCACCAAAGCAGGATACATTTGTATGAGACTCAGTAAGAATCATCTCATTTGTTGGATCATTTATTGATACATTCAAATTTTGTGTACAGCCATTACCGTCTGTAACGGTAACACCATACAATCCCTCTCCCAAACTTGAAATATCTTGCGTGGTAGCTCCATTTGTCCACAAGTAGGAATAATTTATTGTACCACCTGAAACAGATAAATTAATTGAACCTGTTTGGGTTGAGATACAGACAGCATCCTGATGTGTTTCAGTTAATGTAAGAGGGGATAATGGTTGACTAATTGTTACCGATGTAATTACAGAACAACCATTTCCATCAGAAATTTGAACTGAATAATTTCCTGCTGATAGGTTGGAAATATCTTGAGTTGTTTCTCCATTCGACCAAACATAAAGATAGGGGGGAGTACCACCACTAATTGTTAAATCAATGCTTCCTGTTGCTTGTCCAAAGCATAAAACATTTTGATGAACTTCGGAGAAACTTAGGGGTGCAATGGGCTGGCTAATGGAAATGGAAAGTTGTGATTGACAGTTGTTAAAATCAGTTGCTGTTACTATGTAATTTCCTGCCTGAAGATTAGTTAAATCTTGTGTGTTTTGTCCGTTACTCCAATTATAAGTGTATGGACCAGTCCCTCCAGAAATTGATAAATCAATCGAACCATCTGACCCTCCAAAACAACTTACATCAATATGATTTTCAGTTAATTGAAGAGGAGCTAAAGGACCACTTATTGTGTAATTTGCTGATAATGTACATCCATTGTTGTCTGTTACCGTAACCTGATAAAAACCTACAACAAGATTATTAATATCCTCACTACTAGACCCATTTGACCAGTTATATTGATAAGGAGTTGTTCCTCCATTTACAGAAATATTTATAGCTCCAGTATTCCCACCAAAACAAAGAACATTACTTGTAAGTGCATTTTGACTTAAAAAAGATGGTTGAGTAATTTGAATGGTTTCATTTTCTGAGCAGCCATTATCATCCGTTACAATAACTGAATAAAATCCTGAAAATAAATTAGTTTGATCTTCAATATCTGATCCATTAGACCAATTGAAAGAATATGGAGAGGTTCCTCCATTTACCGTTAAGTTAATTGTGCCATTATTCCCATTGAAACAAGATACGTTATTTGTTGAATTCGATAAGGATAGAGGTTGGTTTGGCTGGTCTACCTGAAAGAGTGAATCAATTTGACATCCATTAAAATCAGTAACAAGTATGGTGTAATTTCCAGAAATTAATCCGGTTAAATCTTGAATAGCTTGACCATTAGACCAACTATATGAATAAGGGATTGTTCCACCAGCAACACTAAGATCTATAGTTCCATCCGAACCACCGAAGCAATTAACATCTGTTACATTTGCAGTAAGAGATAAGTTATTGTTTGGTTCTGAAATTTCAACTGAATCAGTTAACGAACATCCATAAAAATCAGTAACAGTAACACTGTAGATTCCAGATGGGACATTTGAAATACTCGAATTTAAAGACCCATTACTCCACAAATAGGAATAATTAGGATTCCCACCAGAAACATTGGTTGAAATGGCTCCTGAAGAATTACCAAAACATAATACATCTGTTTCCGATAAACTTAATTGTAGGGGAGGAGTTTGGTTAACTGTAATAGTTGATTGGTTCGAACATCCATTAAAGTCTGTTACAGTTAATGTATAATTACCTTGAGGGAGACTTGAAAGATCCTCTGTTAAAACACCATTATTCCAAAAATAGGAATATGGTAATGTTCCACCATTAATAGTAGCGTCAATTGAACCTGTACTTTCTCCAAAACAATATACACTATCGGCTATTAAAGAAATAGTTAGAACTGTAGGCTCAGTGATTGCATAATTTTCAATAATAGAACAACCAGACGCATCATTTATTGTCACCGAATAATTTCCTGCAGATAAATTAGTTATACTGTTTGCATTAGATCCATTCGACCAGTTAAAAAAGTACGGAGCATTCCCACCATTAGGATTTACAGTAATAGAACCGTTAGCACCACCTTGGCAAGAAACATTTGTTTGTGAACTAGTTTGTGTGAGAGGAAATGCAGGTTGGGTGAGTGTGAAAGATTCATTAAAACTACAACCATTGTTGTCTGTAATTTGAACGCTGTAGTTGCCAGCAATTATATTTGCCAAATCTTGTGTAGTTTGACCATTGCTCCAAAGATAATTATAGGGGAGTGTGCCACCTGAAGGTAATATGTTAATAGATCCTGTAGAATTACCAAAACATAAGATATTTGTTAAAATAGAAGAATTTGAAAGTGGAGCACTTGGTTGATTAATTGTAACTGTTATTGTTGCTTGACATCCATTAAAATCACTTACAGTTGCTGTGTAATTGCCTGCTGATAATGAATTAAGATCTTCAGAATTTGAATTGGTTGACCAGAGTATTGAATAAGGTGTTGTTCCCCCGGAAATGGTTAAATTTACACTTCCATTATTATCATTAAAACATAAAACATCAACATGTGATTCCATTATTGAAATCGGGTTGGCGGGTTGTGAAATTGTAAAAGAGTTTGAAATCAAACAACCATTAGCATCTGTTACATTTAACGAATAATTTCCACTTGATAAATTTGCAACATCTTGGATATTAGATCCATTACTCCAACCATAACTGTAATTAGGAACTCCACCTGAGACTGTAACATCAATAGAACCATTATTTCCACCAAAACAAGATACATTATTAACAAGAACTGGATTTAATGATAATGGAATAGGTTGATTTAGAACAACTTGACTTATAGTTGAACAACCATTAAAATCAGTAATTGTGACTGAATAATTTCCTGCAGGTAATAAATTTTGACTTTGACTAGTTGATCCGTTTGACCACAAATAAGTATAAGGAGAAGTTCCCCCAGATGCATTAACGGTTAAGCCACCATCACTAAATGAAAAGCAACTAATATTAAACCCATTGTAGTTTGTTATTGCAGTTGCAGTTGCTCCGAGTAAAAGAGGCTGGGTTATGGTAAAACTAGTATCTATTGAACATCCATTTCCATTTGTAATAGTGACAGTATATACTCCGGGCGCTAAATTACTTAAACTTGAACTAGTTGAACCAGTAGACCAAAGGTAAGTAATTGGATCAGTTCCTGAAGATGTTAATGCAATACTGCCATTATTTAGTCCAAAACAACTAACATTGACAATTGAAACATTAGTTATTACAGGATCATTGAAGATATTAACAACGATATTTGTGTCAACCGTACAATCTAAACCGTTGTATGAAATTGAAAGAAAATAAGTTCCTGCCGCTGCATTAGTAACATTTGGAATACTTGGATTTTGACTAGATGATGTAAAACCATTTGGTCCTGTCCAATTATATATACCAGTCGATGATATAGTGGAAAAAAGACTTAAATTGGATCCAGGACATAACGGTCCATTGGAGGAAATAGTCGGCGGAGCACATGTGGTAGTATTTATTGTTAGTTCATTACTGACCTCTAAAGGACAACCATTAGCATCTAATTCATCCGAAATCCCATCATTATCGTAGGAATTCCCTGAAATATTTCCTTCACCGAAAATGTATGCAACATTATCGAGGGTATTATCACATTCAAAAACTAAACAATCGCTATTAACAATGACTTGAAATTTAATTACGGTGCTATCAGCTCCAGAACTACTATTGATAACCTGGCCACCCGTTATTGCATTTGCTCCTGTTCCGATTCGAACTTTAACCACTTTGTCAGCCACTATATACTCACCTTGGTCATCTCCAGTAACATCTGTTTTGGGGCCTAGGTTAGGACCATAAGTAACTTGAATTGTATTTGGAATATAACTGACACGTGGATCAAGTGTATCAGTCATAAAGGTTCCTACTGAAATGTCAGAACCAATGTTTTTTCCAACCATTGTGTATTCCAGTATATCACCTGGATTGACAAGTCCTCCATTTAAATCGTTTATTCGAACTGAAGCTCGAATATCAGGTTCATAAACGTCAATTGCAGATGTAATTACTCGCGATAAAATATTTTCAGAGGAGGTCGTTATTCTAATTGTTGCATTTGATGCACCATTGCTAATATATTGATAGGTTGAATTATTTGGGGAAAAAATTCCTGCATCATAACCAAGGGAATTGTTGTAACTCGGATTCCTAAAAGGGGTAATTACACCATTTTCGGCAATCATACTATTAAAAAAGTTATTTGTATTGTGCAAAGCATCTGAAATATTGACATACGCACCCGCACCGTTAAATTGCAACTGGTCACCTTGAGAGTCTCTGTCACCATCGAGCGCAATTACACCTAGTTCAAAAGAAACGGGGCCGACAAGTGGAGTAACAAATCCAGAAATAGGAATATCCAAACTATTACCAATTCCAACATTTGCAAAACCATCATAAACCGTTAAATTTCGCATCGGCTCATAGACATTTTTGAATACAACCACAATAGACCACCCCCCCCACAAGTTTGTACTTCCAGTTTGGGTCACCAAGTCAGCCACCGTATATCTCCCTTTAATTCCATTATTTTGTACAATTGAGGTTATATTTTTAAAGCAATAGTAACTAGGGTGACTCCAATTTGCCCCGTTTATTGTTGGAACATCTAATAATTGATCGGCTGTTAAAGATTGATATGCCCCGTTATTAACTTGTAATTTTACAGTATTTCTATTTGCATAGTTATTCGTGCTTGATGTAATTCTAGCACTCCAATATAAACCAGCCCACAAAATCTCACTACAATTAGCTAAATTTAAACTGTCACTTGTGGACATGAATGTTGATGAATTCCCATCAATATCAACGTAAGCTTGAGTATAGGCACCGTTAGAATTTCCACCAGTGACAACAGTTTGTTGCTGTGCAGTTGAACAACCGGCAACAGAACCACAAGAAACAGATACGTTAGAAATGAAAGTAATTCCACCCTTCTGATTATCTTGATAACGAACATTAAATGGTGCGACAATTTGACTAAATGAAGATTTCCCGAGAAGAATATAAAAAGAAACTATTAAAATTTTAAATCGAAAAATCATACTTGTAACATTATAATATAGTAAAATGCTTTTGAAGGAATGTAAATTGCATCTTTGCTAAATTAAACGAAATTCATCACACTTCAGTTGCCTTTAAATTTAAATTTACTATAAAACTAAATGTTGTGACATATCCAATAAAAATTATATGAAATGATTGAGTTCTAAAGTTAGTTCTGCATTTAATCTTTTGTATTTGTTTATCAGATTTTTACCGAGATTATTGTCATGTTTTTAAGAGTTGAATTATTTGCTTATTTTAATTTCCTAATAGAAAAAAATATGCACATAATTAAAATGGTTTTATATGTTTTCGAAATTTAGTTTTTTTTAGTATATTCGTTGTCTAAGTCAGCTCATGATAAAAAATCTTCTTTTTTTAAGTTTTTTGTGCTTGACTGGTCATTCGCTTTTGGTGGCGCAACAATCACATGGTTACACAGAAGAATTCAAAAAAACACCTTTTACTGTAACTTCAAATGAAGAAAAAATACCGTATTCCAAATTTAGTGAAGACGAATCGAAGAGAACAATCTATTCAAGGACCTATAAAACGGCCAAGGGAGATGTCAAAAGTGAATTTTCAACTAAACCTCTTTGCTATGAGGATAATGGAAAGTTAGAGCCAATTGTTCCGATTCCACATGAAGAAAAAGATGGTTCTTGGTCTGCTAATCAACAGCCAATCCAAACAAAACTTCTTACAAACGGAAGTTTACATTTACTTTTTCCTGAAAACAATAAAGTTAGCATTTCAACCGAAAAAATTAATGCACAACAAGCGGAAAAATCCAAGCTATTTTCAGTTTCCAAAGAAAAGAAAACAATTCAACTATCAGATGGAATTAGAAAGTCAATTACATTTATTGAAGGTGGATTTAAAGTGAATTATATTATTGAGACCCCTTCTGTTTTGCCTTCGGGTAATTTCGTTATTCGTGAAAAAATTGAACTTCCAACCGCTTGGAAATTAGTCAAAGAGCAAGATGAAGTACACATTCACAATGGTTCCAGGGAGGTTGGCGTATTTGGACAAATTCTTTGTTTCGATCAAAATTTTGAGGTGAACAAGGGTAATTACACCATAATGGAAGAAGAAGGCAATCATTACCTTGAATTGTCAATTGATGGGGAATGGTTGCATGGGAACCGCAATTTCCCTATCATTATTGATCCTACAATTGCAGGCGCTTTGAGTCAATGGGCTGGAGGAAATATTCCGTCTTGTTTTATGCCCATCTACAACAAAGATAGTTTACTTGTCGACGTCCCTGCAGGTGTAACGCTTACCGGCCTTTATGTGTCAAGTAGCTTTTATGCCGATCCTTTCACGCCGGCCACCATGGGGATTGGTTCCATGTATTTCAGCACAAGTTGTGCTAGTTCTCAATATTTTACAATAACTGGCGCGTTAGCTACTTCACCTGGAACTGCCTATTTAGATAGTTTCAATTTAATGAACCCCTTAAGCTGTTGCTTTCCAAAGAGCTGTAACGACACTTCAATTTATGTTCGTTTTCATTTAGGACGAAATTCACTGGGGACAGGCTGTAATACAACCTATGTCAGATATGACCAATTTACCCAATATCCATTTAAGGTAATTATGTACGGTAAAACACCTGAAACCTATGGAAATGAATGGTATGTGCCGCAAACGCCTATTTGTTCAAATATTTGCGAGTTTACCGCCACAGGCTATGCGCGTTATGGAGTGCCGCCTTACACCTTCACACATCCCTGGAGTGCTGATACGGTTGTAGCAGGAATAAATCAAGGCTGCAACATGGGTAATAAAAGCAATTTATTCACCCTAATTAATCCAAATTGCCCAATCTATTGTGATTCCAATTTCACTGAGTTACCCGTTCCTCCTCCAGTTATTTATGATGCATGTGGAACACAAATTATTAATATTCCGATTGAAACAAAACCAATTATTCCTGCTACTCGACCAGTTGCTGTTTATGATTCAACGCTCTGCGAAGGATCAGATTTAAATTTGATATTGACTTCTTGTTTAAATGGTGGTGTGGTAAATTATTTTGGAAACGGAATTAATGGGCAAGGAACTATTAGCCAATTATTGCAGGCCTTAAACGATAGCATTACTATTTACAATTTTTATTCATACGCCACCTTGAATAACTGCACATCGGATACCTTGCAGCACAATGTGTATATTATTCCAAATCCGGAAGCTGACATCAGTATATCACCGAATCCATGTATTGTTGAAACACCTTTTACTTTGTTGAGTAATTCAACTGCAGTGCTTGGTCCCATTGCATCTCAAGATTGGTCGCTAGAAAATAACTTTATTAGTTCCGACACTTCTTACTCTTCGATTATCAATATTCCCGGAAATTACACGATTTGTATTCGGATTGCAGATTTGTTTGGCTGCTCAGATACGCTTTGTGAAGTTTTGAATATAATTCCAGCTGAAATTGAAAATTTAAATGTAATAACGCCAAATGACGATGATGTAAACGACGTGCTTTCATTTGAGTATCTCGATTCTTACGATGAAAATGAACTGTTTATATTTAATAGATGGGGTAATTTGGTTTATTCTGCCAGCCCATACTTAAACGATTGGTCGGGTGATGAATTAAAGGATGGCATTTATTACTATATTCTCAAAATCAAGGACACAGATAAAACTTACAGTAGTTTTTTTCATTTGATTAGATAATTGGCTTAATTTTTGAAAACACAAATTAATAACTCTTGAATTATGAAATTTATCCTTTTAATAACGTCATCAATTTTGATTTTCTCATGTGTTTGCTCAAAAAAAGTGAACCAAAACAAAGAACAAAAATCGAAAAACGTGGCTAAATTAGAAATCAAAAATGCAATTTTGGGTGATATCAATCAAAGCTCCTTCCCTACTACGATTTATGATGCAAGTCTGAATGATAATATTCTGCGTTTATCCATCGGATACACAGGTGGCTGCGCTAATCATAATTTCGAACTTGTGGGAAGTGAAATGATTTCAAAATCATTACCTCCAATTCGATCAACCAAACTAATTCATACAACCATTGATGAGGAATCTTGCAAACGCTCAATGTTTGACACCTTGTATTTTGACCTATCAAACTTAGCTTACCAAAAAACAAATGGTAGTGTGATTAAGTTAAACCTTGAAGGCTACAAAAAACAGATTGTGTATACTTTTAAATAGGTTTCTTTGCTTACTATCGTTCTCTTTCATTTAACGAAACCGAATAGTCAAATACCTTCGGCCAACCTTTCCAAATCCCATAGTCACCAATAGTTTCATTGTGCCAAATGAAAGAAAATTCGCCACCGTACTCCAAAACCTCTTTGTAAAGTAGGTCAATTCGCTCGATTGCTTCCTCTGGATTTAGTTTCATGTATTCATTTAGGGTTCCATCCATAAATACAAATGGGTGAACAATCAAATTGGTAACCTCATTTTTCGTCAAATCAAACCAGTTAAAAGGTCTCGCGGTCCCTGCCCTAAAGCCAACTTGATCTGCAAATCCCATTGTATAATCATCCGTTATTTCTTGACCAATTAAAGTCTGATAGGTACTCGGAAATTTCAGAACTAAAAAATGTTGACGGCTGGAATGAACTCGTTTTTTCACAATTGTTTCAAGTCGCTCAATTTCATTATGAAGGTAAAACTCATAACTAGTTGATTTAACACTTGGATGAATTCCGATTTCAAACGATGAGGCCATTCGCTGAATCAATTTTTTATGTTTTTTTGATCGATGTGAGATATTACGATCGTATTTAGCGAAATCTCCAAGTAACCAAAATAGCATAATAGAGCTGTTTCCCTTCTTCATACTAAGAATTTTGTCATACGTGTCATACGGATCTTTGGTCAAGCCTGTCTGCACACTTTGTCGCTCTATTAAACGTTTACTTCGACCTAAAAAGAAATCTTTGATGTTGGAAACAGTACTTCTTAAAAGACCTTTGTTTTTGTATGCATAGGCGTTGTCAATATCAAATGTCGGAAGCACTTTTACATTTTCATTCAAAACAGATAGTTGATAGTTAGCCTTATCCTTCAAAAAATTTAAAATATCCAAGCTCCATCGATCACAAATAGCTTGTTCTAACCAACCGTATTGAAATTGAATACTTTGAACAGCTTCAAAACGACCAAAACTATCGGTTTTCAACGCATAGTATTCTTCCATTCTAGTTAAGACATAAAAAATACTTGCGAATGGATCTGAAAATGAATTGAACGATAAACACTCAATTTGATAAAAGATTTTTTTTGTTAATTCTATAGATGGGATATCTTCTGAAAACAAAAGTGAAGACGGGAAAATACTCGTCGTATCGTTAAATTCCTGATCCGAATAATTCAATTTAATTCCTTCGAATTGTTCAAATGAACCCTTATGACTTGTTGTTTTATAGGCAATACCACGGTTTTTGAATACAAAATCAAGCGTGTATTCCAATCGGGTTGTAACTCTATTTACGTAAATCAAAATCATTCGATATCCTCAACCATTTTGGAACAAATGAAATTAGCTGCTTGACCATCACCATAGAATTGTGGAAATGTAAAATCACTCCTATTTAACAATTCATCAAATGCCGAACTAATTTTATTGAAATCTGATCCAGCTAAAATAGCATTCCCATTCTCAACGATTTCTAACCATTCCGTTTGTTCACGAAGAATCACACATGGTTTCTCGAAGAAAAATGCTTCTTTTTGCAAACCTCCACTATCCGTTATTACCAAGCGTGCATTTT
>Ga0194116_10002979_pt1 | contig 20972 bp, 29 predicted proteins | sample TA2MahsurfametaG_4_FD_148617 | JGI IMG/M metagenome (GOLD analysis project Ga0194116, IMG submission 148617) | Freshwater microbial communities from Lake Tanganyika, Tanzania - TA2015008 Mahale S9 surface | ecosystem: Environmental > Aquatic > Freshwater > Lake | place: Tanzania: Lake...
TGCAACGAAGAACATTACTTCGGAAGCAATGAATAGAATCATTCCCATTTTTAATCCTGCTTGAACAGATTTAGTGTGTTGTCCTTCAAAAGTACCTTCTCTAACAATATCTCTCCACCAGCAGAACATCATGAATAAGATCATTGATAGACCAAATTTCCATAAGAATGATCCTCCTGCGTATCCATGCATATATAAAACTCCTCCAAAAGTTAGCATAAATGCTGACATTGCAGAAATAAAAGGCCATGGACTTGGATCTACTAAATGAAAACTATGTCTTTGATTATTTCTAAAGTTTTTCATAATTATATAGTGTTTTATTTTTTATATAGGCTCAAGTAGATTTGAACTACTGACTTTACGCTTATCAGGCGTATACTCTAACCCCTGAGTTATGAGCCTTTTTTAAGTAAGAATTGATAAAACTTTTTAGTTTTAATAGATGAATATGCTTTCACAAAGCGAATTTGCCCATATTCATTAAAAAATATTTTTTTTGTTTTTAATAAGTTAGCGTTTAATTTTTTCATAGAATAAATACTACCATCTAAAATGAATATTAGATCTATTTAACACAGCTTGTTTTAAAGCTAGTTTATTTTTTTGCAAACTTTTACTAGATTTATTTGAAACTAAAATACCAGTTAGTTCATCAATTAATTTTTCAGTTACAGATCTATTAGTATTATCTTCACGTACTGAATCCATAATTTTCTTTACTAGTAAATAGTTTTTACGATTTTGACTTATAGCAAAAGGTACAACATGAGTATTTTTTCGCATCTTTATTGTTTTAACTTCAATGCTATTACCCATTTTTTTAAATATTTTACGTAAAATAACACTAAATGGTAAATTAAATTTTGTGGATAAAGCAAAAAAAGTAGAATCTATAATTCTTTTTGCTTGAATTTTATTTCCCTTTTTTATAAGATACCCAACAAAAACATTATATAAATTTTGATTTTTTTTCATATTTGATTAACCTTTTGTTATTTTTTTTTTGTACCATATTTAGATCTTGCCTGTTTACGATTCTTAACACCTTTAAAATCATATTTTCCTCTTACAGTGTGATATTTTACTCCAGGCAAATCCGGCACCCTACCACCTCGCATAAGAATTACAGAATATTCTTGCAAATTATGACCCTCTCCAGGAATGTAAGATTCTACACGATCCTTTGTCGATAGTCTAACTTTTGCCACTTTTCTTAATGCAGAATTTGGTTTTTTCGGTGTCCTTGTAAAAACTTTTAAACAAACTCCTTTTAATTGTGGATTACCACGAAGTGCCGGAGTTTTTGTTCTTTTTAGTTTTTTCTTTCTAGATTTTGTAACTAATAGTTGGTTTAATGTTGGCATAATAAGTTTTTTATTATCGAATCCCTGAGTGGGAGTTGAACCCACGACCAAATGGTTAACAGCCATTTGCTCTACCACTGAGCTATCAGAGAGTTTTATTATTTAATAACACCTGAAGCAAGAGATAATATTCTTAAATATTTTGTATATCTAAATGTTTTCTCAATTGGTCCAAAAACACGTGTGCCAATTAATTTGTTTTGGTTATTTAACAATACAACGGAATTTTCAAAAAAAGAAACAGATTCTTGTGAATATGATGGTCTAAAAACTTTTGTTTTAACAATTAGAGCTTTTAAAACATCTCCCTTCTTTATTCTTGAAACTTCACGACGTTTTGCTCTTAAACTTTTAATAGATACAACAACAACATCTCCTGTCTTACCATAGCGTTTTCTATAACCTCCAGAAACATGTATACAACATGCCTTTTTAGCTCCAGAGTTATCAACAACTTTGAAGTAAGTTCCTTTTTGAATCATAAACGTTTATAATTATTTTTACCAAATAGCTTTGTTATAACCAGGTACAACACCAGCCCTTAGCATTTCTCTTAATTTTACCCTTGAAATTCCAAGTTTGCTATCAGAAACACGTCCTCTATTTGTTAATGAACAACGTTTAGTTACTCTTGTTTTTGAATTACGTTTATTAACTAAATTAATTAAAAAACTAGTTGCTTTTTTTTTTACATTAACATTTAAGTTTTTATTTCCTAAGACATTAATAAATAAGAATTTTGCTAAATTTTTATTTAATTCAATATTATATACCTTTTTTCTAATCTTTAAATCTTTAACTCTAGCAGATAACATAATTTAATTTTATTCCCAATCTAAACCTCCAGCTTCCCAAACATAAATATAACCAGCAAGTAATTCTATTACAAAATCTGTCATACCCCAAAATCCTTCAACATTTAAAAAACTTAAAGAAATACACCATGGGAAGAAGAAAACTGCTTCTAAATCAAATATAATAAATAAAATTGCTACTAAGTAAAAACGAACATCAAATACATTACGAGCATCCTCATATGGATCAAATCCACACTCATAAGCAGAAACTTTTTCTACATCTGGAGCCGATGTACTTAACGCATAAGATAAAAATAGTATTACACAAGATAAAATTATTGCAAAAATTAATAAAATTCCTATCTTTACAGATTCTATATAAAATAAACTCATCATTTTATTTTCCTTTATTTTTATGTAGTAAACGAGAAAAACGGGATTTGAACCCGCGGCTTTTAGCGTGACAGGCTAACACTCTAACCACTGAGCTACTTTCTCTATATTAGACAACAGCGGATTTGAACCACTAACATTCTCGTTGTAAGCGAGACGCTCTACCATTGAGCTAGTTATCTTAAAAATTTAGTTAAAGAATGATAAAAAATTATCAGTCCTTGATAATTGTCTACTTGTTAATTGACTTTTATGCACATTATTAAAACGTAAGGTTAAAATAATTGCTCCAACTAGGGCAACTAATAAAATTAGACCTGCTACTAAAAAACAAACAAGATAGTAATTATATAATACTTGTCCTAAAACATCGATATTATTTAAACTATCAATTAATAGAGCAGCATTATTCATATCTAAAGGTAAATTTTGTGAATTAAAAATTGACTTTAAATATACAAATAAAACAACAGAGACTAAATAAACAAAAAATAATGCAATAATAGTATTACGAAAATTTTTGCTAAATAATTTTGAAAAAATGTTTTCATGAATTTTAACATTTAACATCATTATTACGAATAAGAATAGAACTGCAATAGCTCCAACATAAACAATAATAAAAATTAAACCTAAAAATTCAGCATTAAACATTATTAAAATTGCACCTGCATTAAAAAAAGTTAAAATTAGGAATAATACAGATTCTACTGGATTTGCTGAAAAAGCAACCATTAATCCACTTAAAAATAATAATAAACACAGAATTGAGTGTAGAAATTTCATAAATATTGGATTTTGTTTTAATCGGAATAATGCGATTTGAACGCATGACCTCCTGTTCCCAAAACAGGCGCGCTACCAGCTGCGCCATATTCCGCTTTGGTAGTAATGATAATAGGACTTGAACCTATAACATATGGATTATGATTCCACCACTCTACCAATTGAGTTATATCATCAGAATATGGAGATAACCGGATTTGAACCGGTAACTTCATGCTTGCAAAGCATACACTCTACCAATTGAGTTATATCCCCGTGCGAATAATGAGATTTGAACTCATACTTCCTGCTTGGAAGGCAGACAATCTACCGTTAATTTATATTCGCTTTGTGATTTTAAGTTATCTTAAATTTTGAAGGTTTACATAATCTAAGCACAGTAAATAATAATCCTCTTCACTTAAATCAGAAATATTTTTAACTAAAGCAATTTCTTGTGAATAATAATCCACTTCAACATGAGTTAAGAAGGAATAATTTAAATTATATTTTTTTATAACTTTTTCAATTTGAAGATTTGAGTCTGTTATTGAAATAATGTCACCTTTGTTTAAAAATGAATTAGGAGTAGCTACTTTATTATTTATAAACATAGTTTTTTCAGTCATTTTTTGTCTTGCTTCAAAACTAGTAGAAAAAAAATTAGCTAACCAAACTAAAGTACATGGTTTATAGTAATTTTGAAAATATAAATTAGAATATAAGTCTTTTCTAACTTTTAATGATGATTCCTGTTTCAGTTTTCGAATATTTAGGGAATTATTTAAACTTGTAGATAAATGAGAATAACTTCTTAATCTTTCTTTATAAGCTTTGTTTACTTTATCCCAAACTTTAAAATCATTTTTAATTGCAGTAATATCAATTAATTCTTTCCCTAAATTATTTCTTTGTAGAAAAATATCCTTTAAACGTTGCCATTTTGGCCTTTTAAATCTCAATACCCTTAAAGGAAATTTTGATATTAAATCAATTTTATTATGTATTTTATATTTATGTGATTTACGCATTAGTTTTATTAATTAATTCTATTGAATCTACAAAAACTTGATCTATTAAAGCAAATATAAATACAAGTTTTGTAATATCTGATATATTATTTGACATATTATAAAGTCCAGTTATAGATTGACGCAAACTATCGTTTATAACATGGATTAAGTATAAGTTACTTCTAGTGGCTTCGAGGAAAAATTTTTCATTAGCTTCACCTATAACTAATAAAAGACTAACATTATCAGATGATTTTTGAATATTTCTTGCTAGAGAAATAATAGAAACATGACTTTTTGCAAAAGTTAATTCATTAAGTAACAAAGTAGCTAAAGATTTCAAATAACGATTTTCTATATGTACATATATTTTACCATTTTTTGAGTTTTTAACTTCTTGTAAATTTCGAATAAGTTCTTTCACACTCATTAATATGTAATAAACATTAAAAAATTTTGAATTGGTAATATTTTTAACTTTATTATTTGATAATAAGAATCCAGATTTTAGCATGATATTAATCACTTCTTTAAAATCTAAAAAATCTTTTTTAATTGTCATAAATTTACTTTTTTTTAATAATTTTTAGTTTTTTAGTGTCATATTTATAAGAAAAACCTTTCCCTTTATAAATATCTGATTCTTTTAACTGATGAATTTTTTTCATATAATTACCTAATAAAATTTTATCAGTAGATTCTAATAAAATAGTATTTTTTTTAACTTTAACATTTTTAATATATTCTGGAACATTTAAAACATTTAAGTGACTATAACCTAACTTAAAAGTAATTGTACTTGCTGTAGAATCAAAAGTAGAACGAAATCCTAATCCTTTTAATAAAATTTTTTTCTTAGCAGAACTTAAATGATTATTTTTAAGATCATTTATAGTCTTTTTAAAAATATTAAAAATGGAAATATCTTTTTGTAAAGTTGAGTTAGAAAAAATTTCAATTAAATTATCCGAAATATTATACTCTAAGCAAGACGGAACTTGAACATAAGATGCCGAATTGTTTTTTGTTAGCATTATAACTTTCTTATTATTAATATTACCGATAGAAATTTGATCAAATTCAGAAAAATTTATTATTAATTTCATATATACATTCTATGAATAAAATGAGAAAACACCCCCCACTCTATTTTTTTTGCACTCTTCTAAAGTTAGAATACCTTTACTAGTTGAAAAAAACCCAGTTTTTTCTTTTAAAGTTAATCTACATAACTGATGATAAGGTAAATACCTAATATGAGTAGGCTTTGAGACAGCTTTAATCTTATTAGTTAAAACAACATCATCGACATTACGTAATTTAATAGACAATTTATTTTCATTATCTTCTTTAAAAGTTGAATACGATAATATTAGCCCTTCCTTATATAAAGCTTCAGTACAATTTAAGAGTAAATAGTTGTTATTTACAACTACCACATTTTTTTTTGCTAATGAAGCATTTTTTAAAATATTTAAAAATTTAGTAATTTTATTATTCATAATTGAATTTATTATTATCTTTCTTTATATAAAAGATAAAGGACAGTGTCCGAAAGTGGAATTGAACCACTGACACATGGATTTTCAGTCCATTGCTCTACCACTGAGCTACCCGGACTTTTAGACTACACCTTAAAGGATTCGAACCTTTAACCTATAGCTTAGAAGGCTATTGCTCTAGCCATTGAGCTAAAAGTGCTGAGTATACTGGGGCTTGAACCCAGGGCCTTTGGATTAAAAGTCCACTGCTCTACCACTGAGCTATATACTCTTACCGAAGAGGGGACTTGAACCCCTACTCATTTCTGAATTAGAACCTAAACCTAACGTGTATACCAATTTCACCACTTCGGTCAATTGTTTTTGAGCAACAAAAACATGAAACAGAAAAAATATTACAGAATAAGAGAGTTAGATAAAGCACGTGAAATATTTACGTATCAAAAACACCTACAGAATACACCTTTAGTGGGGAACCTCCCCCCTAACCCCCCTCCCTTACCATATTACTAACGTAAATGGATATGACACATGATACACATCATACAGAATGATACAGATAATACAATATATTACTTACTTAGTGCCTATTACTATTTATTATTCACTTATTACATATTACATATATTATATATATATTATGAACCTTAAAGGATTTAAACAGGACAGATTGGAACTATTTTTGAAAGAATCATAAAGAAAGTTGCTTTCTTCTATTAATAAAAAATTTGAAATTATTTTATATTTAAACTAAAGCAAATATTTAAATTTAGAATAATTTTTTAATGTCTTCTTATTAATAAAAAAAATCAAATTATCGTCCGAATAAACAAAATTAACGTAAATTAAAATCTACAACTAAGAACAAATGAAATATTTTAGTTCATACATATTCTTAATAAGTTTGTATTTTATCTTTTTTTTTAATAATAAGAACGATGTTAATTTTAAAACTTTTTGTTTTAAATTTTTCATCATTTATATATTGTAAAAAATGAAAACTCAAAAAGCAAACGATTTTACTAACTTACTAAATGAATACGGAGTTGGTAATTTAGCTAAAAAAATACTTACTAATCAGTTAGGTATTAATTCTAGATTAAATATTACTTTTGTAAAACAAAAGCGTTTCAATCAACTTAATACTGTATTAAATAAGTCTTTAATTGGGAAAAAATTACATGACTCTATTAAAGAAAAAATTTCATTTATTAAAAATAATAAAACTTATAAGGGGTTAAGACATAAAGCTTCGTTACCTGTAAGAGGTCAAAGAACACATACAAATGCAAAAACTTGTAAAAAAAAATTTAGATAAAAAGCTTGTAAATAAAACAAGTGCTTCTACTGGAAAGGATAATTCAAAAAAGCTAAGATTAAATTCAAAGCAAAAGATAAAATATCCTAAATTTAATAAAGCAAGGGAGAAACGTTTAAAAAGTTTACGTTTAATGAGACGAACTATATATGGGTTAGTTTCGGGTCGTCCACATAAGAAATATAAATTGGGGCGAAAAACTAAATTTCTTAGATTAACAGTTCGTGTAGTACCAAATAATATGTTTTGTCATATTAAAGATACTAAAACGAATACTGTTTTAAGAAGTGTTTCTGCTGGTTCTTATAAAATGAAAGTTTCAAAAAAGGGAATACGTAATTATTCAAAGTTAATAGCAAATGCTTTTCTTAAAGATTTACGTGATAAACAAATAAAGTTTAACAAACCATTAGTCGCAAAAATAATTGCACCTGTGGCAATTCGTAAACCATTAGTAACAATTTTTAAAAATTCATTATTTAAAAAGTTTAATACTAAAAAAAAATTGCTTTTAGAAGTAGCGTCTAAAAAGGTTTTTAATGGTTGTAGACCGCGTAAAAAGGTAAGAAAAAAACGCAAAGGATTACGTTTATTTAAATAAATTATTTAAATAGAAAGGAGAGATGGCTGAGTGGCTTAAGGCATTAGTTTGCTAATCTAACGTACATTTACCGTGTACCATGGGTTCGAATCCCATTCTTTCCATTTTCTTTATTAGATTCTGATATTTATAAGACTTAAATTCAGGGGGATGACTGAGTGGCCAATAGTGATAGACTGTAAATCTATTAGGAAATCCTTTCGTGGGTTCGAATCCCACTCCTCCTAATATGAAATAAAATTATTATTAATTTAGTTATGTCTTTTTTTCCTACTACAAATTTCACTGTAGATACAAGTTATCTTGTAATTATTATAAAAATACTGCTAATTATAGTTCCATTATTAATTGCCGTGGCTTATTTCACTCTAGCAGAGAGAAAAATTTTAGGGGCAATTCAACGAAGAATGGGTCCTAACGTGGTTGGAGTTTATGGATTATTACACCCATTATCTGATGGTTTTAAACTTCTTATGAAAGAAACAGTATTACCGAGTAGTGCTAATCAATTAATTTTTATTATCTCTCCAATTCTAACTTTTACAATTAGTTTAATGGGGTGGGCAATAATTCCATTTGATAAATATTCAGTATTAGCTGAGATGAATATAGGGGTATTATACTTATTTGCTATGTCATCTTTAGGTGTATATGGTATTATTATGTCTGGGTGGTCAAGTAACTCTAAATATGCATTTTTAGGAGCTTTAAGATCTACTGCGCAAATGGTTTCATATGAAGTTTCCATTGGGTTTATTATGATTACTATCGTTGTTTGTGTTGGTTCTTTTAATCTTGAAGAAATTATTGATTGCCAAAGGGAATTATGGTTTGTTTTTACTTTTTTGCCTTTATTTTTAATGTTTTTCACTTCTGCATTAGCAGAAACTAACAGACATCCTTTTGACTTACCAGAAGCAGAAGCTGAATTAGTATCGGGATATAATGTAGAGTACTCAGCAATGGGTTTTGCATTATTTTCATTAGGAGAATATTCAAATATGTTAATGATGAGTTCTATTAATGTAATTCTATTTTTTGGTGGTTGGCTTCCTCCATTATCAATATTAAGTTTTATTCCTGGATCATTTTGGTTTGGAGTAAAAATCTGTTTTTTTGTAATATTATTTGTATGGATGAGAGCTGCTTTACCAAGATATAGATATGATCAGTTAATGAACTTAGGTTGGAAAGTTTTCCTTCCAATTTCGTTAGCCTATTTAATGTTAACTTATACTATTCTAGTTACCTTTAATATGTTACCATATTAATAAATAATATTTATATGAAACAAATTATTATTAAAAGTTCTTGTAATTATACATTAAAAACTTATGTAAGTTATCTTGAATTGCTGTTTAAGAAATTAAATCTTGATACAAGTATTTTTTTTCTACCAACATCTGAACGTAAAATTACTTTATTAAAATCGCCTCATGTTTATAAAAAGGCAAAAGAGCAATTCAAAGTCTCAACTTATAAAGTTGTTATTTCGTTAAATATTACAAATAGTATTATTTTAAATAAAATTGGGTTTTTTTTAATAAATAAGCCAAAGGCAGTATTCATTAAGATAAAATCTTAATATACTTTTAGAGGGATAATTTTAATGGTAAAATGTTGGTCTCCAAATCCAAAATTGAGGGTTCAAATCCCTCTTCCTCTGTACATTTAATCGAACGATAAATAAAAAATAAAAAAAATAAGTTATGTTATTACAAGCTGCACAAAAATTAGGAGCTGGATTATCTACTTTTGGATTAGCTGGAGCTGGAGTAGGGATTGGATTCATCTTTGGATCTTTAATCTTAGCAACCGCTAGAAACCCAAATATCAAAGATGATTTATTCAGATTTGCTATCTTAGGATTCGCGTTAACCGAGGCTATTGCACTATTCGCTCTAATGATCGCATTCTTAATTCTATTCGTGTAAAATCGAGTAAAATTAAGAGGTGTTGGACTTACCAGTTCTTTATTTTATAAAGAAAGTAAGTACATTTCTCAAACGGATTTTAGAATTATTAAAACTAATTTTAAAATCTAATAAGTTTATACATAACTGATTTATAAATAATAAAAATTAGCCATCCGTTAGGTGTTTTAATTAAGCTGCTTTAATGTTATTTTTTTCATTAAAGTGCTTTAAAAGTGCTGTTAATTTAATAACATTTAAATAAGTACTATTTAGTTTAGAGTAAATATTTGTTTGTGTGAAATTATATTTTTTAATAACTTCTTTTTTTAAGAATAAATGAGAATCAATTTTAAAAAATCCTAAAATATTCTTATTTTGAGTTAATATTTCTTGAATAAATTCTTCCTTTGACTTATAGGTGTATGTTTCTAAAGGAAACTTAATATCGTTTTTAGTTATAATATTTGCAAAATTATTTGCCAAATACTGATTTTTTGGCAATATAGATTTTATTCCTTTAAGATTAATAGTTTGATTTGTATGACTAATACAAAAGTATGGTGACTTATTTAACTCTTGTTTTTTACTTATAGTCTTTAAATCATTTTTTATTTTTTTAAAATTTTTCATAAAAATTTAATTTTATTTTTTTGCGACAAATACAAAATTTAATTTACTGTTGAAAACTTTTCTAATTTTTACATCATTAAAATTGTTTACAACATTTGCCGGTTGTATTGCCATTTTTTCAACTTGAAATAATGTGCGTGGTTTTAATAATGAATTATAATCATGTAATCCTGAAAAGTATAATTTATTTGATAGATTTTTAGTTGAAAGGTTTAAAGATTGAGCAACTATTTTTCTAAATTGAGTTCTTGGAATGAATCCATAAATTCCTGAATAGTAACCAAAAAACCCTCCTTTAACTGGACTTAAAATTTGAAAAAAATTTTTTGAATTTTCTGCGGTTAAACGTTTAACAGAGTTATTAAAATTATATGCTAACTTATATGAAGGTGATAATTGCTCAAATGGCATAAAAGTCTGTAATTTTAACTCTTTAGAATTTCTTGTGTTTTAAATTTTTAAGAGAATATAGGATAGAATCTCCAATGTTTTCTTTTCCTTTGAGTAAAGCATTAGAAAAATTAGAAGCATAATCTAATAAACCTATCTCTTTTGATTTTTTATATCTTAATATTTTTTTTGTATATAAACTTTTATTAAGACTAATATTTTGAATAGTTTGATTATATTTAATAGTATTTGACATGTTTTATTCAGATATTATTGTAGTGTTAATCGGAAGTTTGATTTGGGCTGCCTTTAAAGCTTTTATAGCTAAAATTTTTGAGTTGGTTTCTATTTCAAAAATAATAGTCCCGCTGCTTACCTTAGAAATCCAGTGATCAACAGATCCTTTTCCTTTTCCCATTCTTATTTCGATTGGTTTTTTAGTAATAGGGGTATCTGCTATAATATTTATTTTAATTTGCCCTGTTTTTTTAAGAATTTTATTCATACATTGACGACAAGCTACAATATGATTTGCAGTTATACGGCCAGAATCTATGGCTTTTAAACCAACAATTCCATGTTTTAAAGTTTCTAAAGTTTTAATTTTATTAATAAAATTGAAATTTCTTCCCTTTTGCTGTTTTCGAAATTTTGTTCTTTTTGGTATAAATAACATAAAATTTTAATTTTTATAGTTTATCCATAGTTTAAAACCAAATGCCCCATATAATGTGTAAACGTGCATTTGGTTTGCTAAACAATCTGAATTTATAGTATTTAATGAAAGTGCTCCCTTTTCAATTTTTACAGTACTAGCCCTTGTTTTTCCTATTATCTTCCCATTTATAATAAATTTTAATCCTAAAATATTTGAATTTTCAGAGTTAATTAATGTATCAAAAATGGTTTTAATAAAAAACACAAATCTAGTATGTTTCTTTTTATTAGAATTTCTAAAAATTTGTCCTAAAATTAGCAGAAAAGCTTTTGGGTCTATTTTTTTTTGTTCTATTAAAGTTATAACTTTAAGAAAGTCTAAAAAAAGATTAAATCCTCGTGAAAATAATACAGTGCTAAATTTCCTAAATATTTTGAAGTTTTTACTTAATACTTTTTTATCAATTAGTTTATTTAAATTTTGATAAGTAATTGTTACATTATCGGTTGCTAATTTATTTTTAAAACTAGTGGTAAATAGTTTATTTAAGTTTGTTTGTCTTCTGATTTTAGTAACAGTAAGTTTTTTAGTCATAAGCTTTCTATATTTTAATAGTTTACTGGTTCTAGTAAAGCCATTAATACAAAGTGCTATATTATTGTTTGTTCTTGAAAGATTTAATGTTGAAACTAAAACATCTTTTTGAAGTAAAGCGTTAGTAAATTCTTGTTTTATTAACATGGAATTTGTTAATAAAAATTTATTTTGATTTATTGCTTCAAAAGTATTTATTCTCTTTTTTAATAAGTTTTTCATATAAAGAATTATTGTTTTGATTTATATCTTCGAGTAGTAGAAAACTCACCGAATTTAAACCCCACTTTTTCTCTTGTAATTTTTATTTTTTTAAACTCTTTTCCATTATAAATCAACACGGTAGCTCCTATTAAAAAAGCTGGAACTACACTGCGTCTTGACCAAACTTTTAATTGTTTTTTGTTTTGATTTGATAGTTTTATTACTGAACTATCCATGAAGTTTCCTTTCCATTTAGATCTTCCCATGTTTATATTTTCTTATACGTTTTTTTAAATAAAATTTAGATTTTGTAGGTAATCCCCATGGGGTTACAGACGGACGTCCTCCATTTGTTCTTCCTCCATGCGGATGGTCAACAGGATTCATTGCTATTCCTCGTACAATTGGACGTCTATTTAGATGTCTATTTCGTCCTGCTTTTCCTAAATAAACTAAGTTATGTTTTTCATTTGATACAACACCAATGTTAGCATAAGAATCTGCTGCTACACGAATTATTGTATTTGATGGAAGTTTTAATTTAGCGTATTTTTGGTCTAATTGTATTAGTTGTGCTGAAGCACCTGCGGATCTTGCATATTTGCTAAGCCCATTGGCTCCATTACTGATATTATTTACAATTGTACCAATTGGAATGTGATTTAATTGTGTTCTAAAACCTAATTTCAATTCACTTAAGTTAGAATTTGATTCTATTAGAGAGCCTGGGAATATTTGATTTGTTGCAATAATATTATAGAAGTTTTTATTGTCTAAATCAAAATTTGTTGAAACAAATGCGCTTCGATTTGAGTCGTAAGTAATACCTACAACTATAGAATTTTTTTTTGTATTATCAAAATTTAAAATACGATAAACTTTTTTATTTCCCCCTCCTTTATGCCATGAAGTAATGTGTCCTGTATTTGTACTTCTTCCATTAGCTCCTTTGTGTATTTTTCTTAGGCTTTTAAAAATTTTTGTATTTTTAACTAATAAAGATTTATCGATTTTAATTTGATGTCTTGAGCCGTTTGTTACGGGCTTTATCTTAATTAATTTCATGAGTTAAATTAAAATCTTTTATTTTTAATAAGAAGGTTTTACCCTTGATTCTCTAATAATGAGAAATTTTATAATTTTTTACTCAACAACTTTCACTAAATCTTCTTCGTCTAATGGTTAGGACGTTTCCCTTTCACGGAAAAAATGTGAGTTCGATTCTCATAGGAGATACTATAAAAAAAATTTAAAATATTATGGATATCATCACTTTAAAATCTTTTATTCCAGAGATATTTTTATCTTGTGCTATTCTATTTCAATTAGTATATAATGTAAGAGTTGTTAATAACTTAAAATACAACTTTCCTGTTATTAGTAAAGAAGTATTTTTTCAAACTTTATTTATACTAGTTTGTTTAGCTTATATGTATAGCGATTTAAAATTAGAAGGATTTTTATCTAATTTCATACTAATGAATGACGAAGGAACTAGATTAAGTAAATTAGTAATTATAGTTATAAGTATTTGTGCTCTTTTTGTTGTGCATGAAGGGTTTAAACTTCAAAAAATTAACTTCTTTGAATTTTATTCAATTTTAGCGTTGTCAATTTTATCGCTATTATTAATGATTAGTTCTTCAGATTTAATCCTATTTTATTTAACAATGGAAATGCAAGCATTATGTTTTTACATTTTAGCTTCATTAAATAGAAATTCTACATTCTCTGTGGAAGCCGGATTAAAATATTTTGTATCTGGATCATTTATTTCTGGATTTTACTTATTAGGTAGTTCGTTAATTTATGGTACTTTAGGGACTTTAAATCTTAATAATATAAATCTATTAACTGCATTTAGCATCGATACTTATAGTAGTGAGCTAAATTTTTTAGTCTTAATTGGAGTTATTTTAGTTACCTCAACTTTATTATTTAAATTAGCATGTGCTCCATTTCATTTTTGGTCACCTGATGTATATGACGGGGCTCCTGTTGCATCAACTTTAGTATTTTCTGTGTTACCAAAATTTGCCATTTTCTTTTTTTTTATTAAATGGATAAATTCACTAAATACTTTATTTGATAGTATTTCAGATATTTTATTAATGTTTGGTATTCTTTCTGCATTTATAGGTACTTTTTTTGCTTTAAATCAAAAAAGATTAAAAAGACTTATTATTTATAGTTCAATTGCACAAACTGGATTTTTAGTTGCAGGTTTAAGTGCTAATAATATTGATAGTTATACAGCTGTATATTTTTTTTTATTAGTATACTTAATAACTTCAATTTTAATTTGGGGGCATTTTACTGTATTTTATAAATTTTCCTCAAAAATTTCTTCTTTTTATTCAAAAGAATCTACCCCATTATTTTTATCAAGCTTATCAAATTTATTTAAAAGTAATAGTTTATGGGCGTTTTCATTTATATTTGTATTTTTTTCTATAGCTGGAATTCCTCCATTAACTGGATTCTTATCAAAAATGTTGATTTTATATGAATTAGTGGCTTCCCATAAAATAATCGGTGCAATTTCTTTAATTGTAATAAGTGCTGTATCTGTTTATTATTATATTCGAATGATAAAAGTAGTTTATTTTGAACCTTCAAAAGAGACAAATAAATCTTCAAGTGAATTTACTGTTGTGTTCTTAAATAAAGAATTAGATCGCATCTATTTTCTATTTGTTGTTTTATTGTTTATCATTGGTATACTATTCTATTTTCCAACATTATTACTGACAGCTTGTCAATATATAGTAATTCATTCATTTGGGTTCTAAAATTATAAAAAAATATATATTATGCCAAGTAAAAATTTAACAAGTATAGAAAGTTTAGTTCCTATTATTTCTTATTCACTGGTAAATAATGAACAAACATTAAATATAAATCATAAAAATTTATTATTTGTTTTAAATTGTTTAAAAAAACATATTAATTGTCAATATAATTTATTAACCTGTATATCAGGTGTAGATCTATTACAAAATCAATACCGTTTTAGTGTTGTGTATGAGCTTTTAAGTTTAACATTTAATTCTAGATTAAGAGTAAAGATTTTTGTAAATGAGGTAACATCGGTAGATTCAATTGTTCCACTATTTTGTAACGCTAATTGGTGGGAGCGCGAAGTTTGGGATTTATTTGGGATATATTTTCAAAATCACCCAGATTTACGTAGAATTTTAACTGATTATGGATTTGAAGGATATCCTATGAGAAAAGATTTTCCTCTTTCAGGATATGTGGAAGTTCGTTACGATCAAACAAAAAAAAGAATTGTTGTAGAACCTGTTGAATTAGCACAAGAGTTTCGTGCCTTTAGTTATGAAACTCCATGGTAAAAGTATATAAAATATAAATATGATTTTAAAAAAAAAAGAGTTAAATAGAGAATTAAAAAATTTTACAATAAATTTTGGTCCACAACATCCAGCAGCTCATGGAGTATTAAGATTAATTCTTGAGTTAGATGGAGAAATTGTAAAACGTGCTGATCCTCATATAGGATTACTTCATAGAGGTACTGAAAAGCTTATTGAATATAAAACTTATTTACAAGCTTTACCATATTTTGATCGTTTAGATTATGTTTCTATGATGGCTCAAGAGCATACTTATTCTTTAGCTGTTGAAAGATTAGGTAATATTAAAGTTCCATATAGAGCTCAAGTAATTAGAGTAATTTTTGCCGAAATTACTAGAATTTTAAATCATTTATTAGCTGTTGGGTGTCATGCTATGGATGTAGGAGCTATGACACCTTTCTTATGGGCATTTGAAGAACGTGAAAAATTAATGGAATTTTATGAGCGTGTTTCAGGAGCACGAATGCATGCTGCGTATATCCGTCCCGGAGGAGTTTCTAGTGACATTCCTTTAGGTTTTTTAGATGATGTTTATTTATTTATAAGTCAATTTAATCTTAGACTTGATGAAATCGAAGAGATGTTAACAGGTAATAGAATCTGGAAAGAAAGATTAATAGATATTGGGGTTGTTAGTGCTAAACGCGCTGTAGAATGGGGGTTTAGTGGAGTAATGCTACGTGGTTCTGGAATCGCATGGGATTTAAGAAAGCATCAACCATATGAAATTTATCAAGACATTGATTTTTCAGTTCCTGTTGGAAGTAGTGGTGATTGCTATGATAGATATTTAATCCGTGTTGAGGAAATGAGACAATCTTTAAAAATTATTAATGACGCTATGAATATGATTAAACCAGGTCCTGTTAAAACTGACGACTATAAAATTAGTCCGCCTTCAAGAACTGAAATGAAAAACTCTATGGAAGCTGTAATTCATCATTTTAAATATTTCACTGAAGGATTCGTTTTACCTCATGGTGAAACTTATACAGCAACTGAAGCGCCTAAAGGGGAGTTTGGTGTTTATTTAGTTTCAAATAATACTGAAAAACCTTATAGATGTAAAATTAAAGCGCCTGGATTTGGACATTTACAAGCTTTAGATGATATGTCTAAGGGTCATATGATTGCTGATGTAGTAACTATTATAGGAACTCAGGATATCGTATTTGGAGAAATCGATCGATAATTAAATAAATTATAATATTATGTTATTAACTTCAATATTTTCAACACTATTAGTAGGTGTTATATCAATGTCTTTAGTAGACAAAGCTAATAAAGCTTTATTAAAATTTTTATCAATTACCACAGCAAGTGTATCTTTATTATTGTCTGCTGTAGTATTAGCAAATTTCGATAGTAATACTTACTATTTTCAAGAGGTAGTTACTTACGCTTTTGACAGTAAACTGTTAAATCTATCTTATTCTTTTGGATTAGATGGGATTTCCATTCATTTTTTCTTTTTAAGTTCACTTCTTGTGTTCTTATGTATTTTATTTATTTGGGAAGAGAAAAATTTTAAAGAATATTCAATAAATTTATTAATTATTGAATTATTCCTTTTAATTATTTTCAGTGTATTAGATTTAATGCTATTTTATATTTTTTTTGAAGCTATTTTAATTCCAATGTATTTAATTATTGGAGTATGGGGTTCACGTGAAAGAAAAATTCGTGCTGTATATTTATTTTTCTTTTATACTCTATGTGGTTCATTATTAATGTTAATAGGTATTTTATATATTTACAACCAAGTTGGAACTTTAAATTTAGAATATTTACTTGCATGGAACTTTAGTTTAACTGAGCAAATTTTTTTATGGTTTGCTTTTTTCTTTTCATTTGCTTCAAAAATTCCAATGTTTCCATTTCATATTTGGTTACCTGAAGCCCATGTAGAGGCGCCAACAGTTGGATCAGTATTACTAGCTGGTATCTTACTAAAATTAGGTGTTTATGGATTCTTAAGATTCAGCCTAACTCTTTTTGCAGATGCTTCATTATATTTTGCACCATTAATTTATTTATTATCTGTAATTGGAGTTATTTATGCATCTTTAAGTGCTTTAAGACAAACTGATTTAAAAAGAATCATTGCTTATTCTTCGATTGCTCACATGAATCTTGTAACATTAGGTATTTTTAGTTTTAATGTTATTGGGCTAGAAGGATCAATTATTCAAAGTATCAGTCATGGATTTGTATCTGGTGGTATGTTCCTTTTAATCGGTATTTTATATGATAGATATCATTCAAGATTTTTATATTATTATGGAGGAATTGTGCATTTTATGCCAATTTACGCAGCTCTATTTTTAATCTTTACTTTAGCTAATATTGCCTTACCGGGCACTAGTAGTTTTACAGGGGAGTTTTTATTATTAACAGGTATTTATAAAACTAATGTTGTTACTGCAATTGTTGCTGCATTAGGAGTTATTTTATCTGGAGGATATTCACTGTGGTTATATAATAGAGTTGTTTTTGGAAACATTAAGGTAAATTACACTTTAAAATTTACTGATGTAAATTTACGTGAATTTTCAATTATGTTTCCATTATTCTTATTTATTTTATTAATAGGAATATATCCAACTTATTTCCTATCTTATATTCATTTAGCAAGTAATGCTATATGTTTAATTAATTTATAATAAATTATGCGTAATAATTCAATATCATCTGTATATTTATCTAAATGTGATTTAATTCACAAATTTGCAATAACTAATATAAATCAATGTCCAGAAATTGATAAAGTTGTGTTGCAATTTTCTCTAAAAAATTTAAGAGATAACTCTTCATCAAATATAGAGATGAATAATCAAATCAAAGGGATATTACTATTATACGTTTTACTAAGTTTAAATTCTAATATTAAATATCATAGTGAAAAAAATGTAGTAGATAATTATACTAAAAAGAATTTAAGCTCATATTTTTCTCAAAATATTATTTTAAGAAATAAAAATTCTATTGATAAATTTTTAAATTTTTTATTTGTAGAGAATGATTTTAAAAGTCTTGCAAGTACAATTGGATTTAAAAAAATTAAAACTGGAGTATCTTCGTTAAGTCTAACAGTTAATATTCCTCTTTCTGTATTTAATGATTTAAATGAATTTTGTACTTTTAGTGTGAAAGATTTATCATCTAAAGATCTTACAATGCAAGTTAGCTTTTTTATTAAAAATGTAAAAGAGTCTGATAGTTTAAATGCATTGTCATTAGCACCATTCTGGCACTTCGGGTAAATGGCTGAGCGGTTTAAGGCATTAGTCTTGAAATCTAAAGTATCTATAAGATACCGTGGGTTCAAATCCCACTTTACCCTTACATTATTTAATAAAAATGAACAAAAAAAGTATGTTATTTTTAATTATATTATTACCAATACTTGGATTTTTAAGTGGTAGTTTATTCGGGCGTGTTTTAGGAAAAGGAGTTTGTTTTATTACAACTTTATCAACTTTTAGTGCTTGTTTAATTTCTATCAATCTATTAATAGATGTAATAAATTCAGGTAATGTTTATATTTTAGTTTTAAAAGAATGGATTTACTCAGATACTATTAGAGTTGATTGGTCTTTTTGTTTTGACAGTTTAACTTGTGTAATGCTTGTAATAGTTACTTTTATATCAAGTTTAGTACACCTATATTCAACTGAATATATGGAAAATGATCCTCATTTACCAAGATTTATGTCTTACTTGTCACTTTTCACATTCTTTATGCTAATTTTAGTAACTGCAAACAATTTTTTACAAATGTTTGTAGGTTGGGAAGGTGTTGGAGTTTCTTCATATCTTCTAATAAACTTCTGGTTTACTAGAATACAAGCAAATAAGGCTGCAATTAAGGCGATGCTTGTAAATCGAGTAGGGGATTTTTTCCTTTTATTAGGTATGTTTACAATTTATGTTGTTTTTAATACTTTAGATTATGATGTTGTATTTAGTTTAGTACCTTTAGCGATTGATCAAAAATTAATTATTGGAACTTATCAAATTAGTGTTATTGATCTTATTTGTATATTCTTATTCTTAGGAGCAATGGGGAAATCTGCTCAGTTAGGTTTACATACTTGGTTACCTGATGCAATGGAAGGTCCTACACCTGTTTCGGCGTTAATTCACGCAGCTACCATGGTTACAGCCGGAGTATTTCTTGTTATTCGTTGTTCTTATATTTTTGAATATTCACCAGTAGGATTAAGTTTTGTAACAATTGTAGGAGCAATGACTGCTTTTTTTGCAGCAACTACCGGTCTATTTCAAAATGATATGAAAAGAGTAATTGCTTACTCAACTTGTAGTCAGTTAGGATATATGGTATTTGCTTGTGGATTATCAAGTTATGAAGTAGGTATTTTCCACTTATCTAATCATGCTTTTTTTAAAGCATTATTATTCCTAGGAGCAGGTTCAGTTATTCATGCTATGTCTGATGAGCAGGATATGCGTAAAATGGGGGGATTAAAAAATTTATTACCTTTTACCTATGCAATTATGCTTATTGGATCTTTAGCATTAATTGGATTTCCATTCTTAGCTGGATTCTATTCTAAAGATGTTATTTTAGAGGTTAGTGCTTCAACCTATACAGCAGTTGGGCAGTTTGCTTTTGTTTTAGGTATTTTAGCAGCTTTTTGTACTGCTTTTTACTCAACACGTTTACTGTATTTAGTGTTTTTAGCAAATCCTAATGGTAATAAAAATGTAACCTTACATGCACATGAAGGTTCTTGGAGAATGACCTTACCGTTATTTCTTTTATCTATATTTAGTGTTACAGTAGGTTATTTATCAAAAGATATGTTTATTGGTTTTGGTACAAATTTTTGGGGAACTTCAATTTTTATCAATCCAGTTAACTATACTATGACTGATATTGAATTCTTAGATATTCAATATAAGCTATTACCATTAATCGTAGGTTTATTAGGAGTTTATTTAGCTTACTTTGTTTATACTTATAAATTAAATGATTATTATGCTTTTAAAAAATCAAGTTTAGCAAAAAATATCTTTAATTTTTTTAATAAGAAGTGGTATTTTGATAGAATTTATAATGAACATTTTGTTCAAAATATTTTATCAACTAGTTATCATTATTTTTATCAAAGTATCGATAGAGGTTTAGTTGAAAAACTTGGACCATCGGGAATTTCTGTAGGAATTGTAAAATTTGCTGAAACTTTAAAAGTATATCAAACAGGATTTATGTTACATTATCTTGTCTATTTTTTTGTTTCAATTATACTATTTGTTGTTTTATCAACTAAAGATAGTTTATTAATTTTTACACTACTATTAACCTATTTATATTTGTTACCAAATATAATTAAAAATGATAAATAAATAATAAACAATCATGGTGGATATATCTCAATTGGTAGAGAGTCAAATTGTGGTTTTGAATGCTACGGGTTCAA
>Ga0194116_10002986_pt1 | contig 20947 bp, 8 predicted proteins | sample TA2MahsurfametaG_4_FD_148617 | JGI IMG/M metagenome (GOLD analysis project Ga0194116, IMG submission 148617) | Freshwater microbial communities from Lake Tanganyika, Tanzania - TA2015008 Mahale S9 surface | ecosystem: Environmental > Aquatic > Freshwater > Lake | place: Tanzania: Lake Tanganyika...
TATGCGTCTTGCCACATTGCTTGCCTAAATAATCCTACAATGAGAAGAAATACTTGTTTTGCGCTTAATGTTTTATTTTGTGTTCTATTAAAAATATCAGAAACCTTGACCAATCCACCACCTAATGTCTGACCGATAATTAGACTGACGTTACTGGCGTTTTGGAAAAACTTTCCAAGATTTTTATATTTTGAAGTTATCAATGTGTTTAGATAATTTACTAAACCACCTTCACTTAAGGGAGCATCTATTAAGTTTTTTCTAGCGTATTCTATTGCTGCTTTTGCGTCTTTATTCATAATCATTTGATTATTTTTATCTTTTACAATAGATGCACCGTAGGGGGTCACTACATATTGAGGAGTGTCTTTATTAATAAAATCACTGCCCAAAAGAAGACTAAACTCATCAACCGCACCCTCTCCAGAGGAAGAATATTTTTTGATTAGCTCAGTACTTGCGCTGGGGTTTTTTATTATTTTTACGATTTCAGCTGGTATTGGAGTATCATCATCTGGATCAAGCCCAAATGCATCAAAGAATATTTTTTTTACAGATTCATAATTATGATATCCAAATCTAAATTGATCCCAAACATCACTTGCTTCGTTGTCTGTTCTCCCGTCTCCAGCTATTACTGCAACCTGTGCGCTAGCTCCTTCGTTATAATATGCTCGTGCTTCTCTTGCAGTTTCGTCTAGCGGATCATATACGGCAGCAAACTGTTTTCTGCCACTAGCCGTTTTTTCGTCTCCAGTTCTGGCTAATTCTCCGTCTAATATCTTGTAAAGTTCATCTCTAGACAAATTGTTATATTTTGCGGCCAAGACTAAATCAAAATAGCCATCACTCCCGGCTGCAGATGGAAGGACGTTAGCACCCCTTGCAGCGGCTAGCGCAAAATCTCCGTCAGTTAACATATTGATTCCACCAACTGGTTTTAATTCCTTAAACATGCTATTCCAGTTACCCCTTATTTGTGGGTTTTTGGCCAAATAAGCTTCTGCCTCCTGCTCTGCCCTATCTGCTGTTACAGCTGTAACTTCAGCCGGTCTTTCGTTTAATCCAAATCCAGCCAATTCTGCGGTTAAAATATTTTTGGCTTGACTTGCGTCAAAGCGACCAAAACCGACAACGTAATTTTGATTTTCGCCAAATGCTGCCTTTGCCTCTTCTGTAAGTTGAAATTCATTAGTTGGATTGTAGAGTGTTGTTACAACTCCTAGTGGAATATCATCATTAACAAAAGTGAAATAACATTGTCTTGGAATTGGAACTGGAGCTAGTCCAGAATTTTTAGCGAGGTTGAACGCGGCGTCTCCCATTTGCACAAAGCGAAGACCGTCTTTTTCCAAAGGACTTAAGTGCATCATGCCAAGATAATATGCTGCGTCCGGAGAAACAATCGCATCTATAGTAGTAGTTTTTACTCCTATCTCTTGTTGGTCGCTGCCCTCTCCAGTGTTGAAGGTGTATTCATCAACTTCGTCACTTTTACCCCACATGAAAAATGCTGGCTTGCAAACAACAGCGGTTCTTGTTACGGGGCTATAAACTAAAACTTTTCTCTGCTTGTAATCAGATGGTTGACCATAAAATTCATTGTCTTTTCTGTCTTTAAAATATGTTTCTTTAAACTTTTTATATATTTCATCTTCCCTATCTCCAACGGAAATATCATAAGGCCAACGCATCGCGATGTAAAACTGCTCGTCTATTGCAGTTTCTGGACAGCCCCAATCTCTGTAACTAAAAGAAGATTTGGCTGTAATTTTTGATTGATTAATGTATTCATACTCCCATGAACCTTCTAGTTTTTTAAACACGTTATTTAATTCATTAGTGCCTTTTACTGAAGGTAGCGGCATACGAACATGGTTTAATTCAGCGGATATTTTACTGGACTTAACCATATCAAATATAGAGTTTTCAGAATTAAACAAAGTATCTTTACCAACAGAATTAGTAAAAGATATGGCATCTAATTTAATTGAAAATTCGTTTTTATCATCAGAATCAGGAAATGAATCAATTAAAACAGTTGTTTGAACTAAAGACGCCTCATACGCAAGAAGGTCTAGGTATGTTTTGTCTTGCATGAATTTTTCAAATTCTTTATCACCCTTATGTACTGTGGCGTTTTCTATATTTTTTGAATGTGAAAGAGCGTAGAATGGATAGTCTAACAAAACAGCACCAGCAACTCTGTCGGTAAAATATGGAAAAGAATATCTAAGCGGCAGTTGTGCTATTTCTTTGTGAACTGGTTCCATGTCCTGAACGGAAACCTGTATTAAATTTTTATTAGAAGTTATTGGCAGGTGAAAGCCGATAGTTGCAAAACCATAGTTAACTGGTATTTCAGAGACTACTTTATTATTTTCTGAATTTAAGTACTTTAATCTTTTTGGATCAGCTAAGTTAATAACTTTACCCTTTAGCACACCCGCTGGAGCATAGATATCTGAGGCAGAAGACTGATCTTTAGCTATTTGCTCAAGACTAAGTAGTGGACTTTGAATCGTTTTAAATGCCTCATAGTCTGCAGTCGGATTTGATGACTGATTAATTTTATTTAAAAGATCCATCAGTTCTGCGTCTGGGCTTCTGTAAGAGGGGGTTTTTATTCCAAGTTCAACGGCTTTTTTTTCTGATGGAAATCCAGTAGTAACTGGAACTACCGCAGAGGTATACAACCAATGTGGTTTTCCATAAAATACAGTGGACCTATCTTCGAATGGTCTTATGGCGCAAATGTAATTAGGAAGCAGTCGCGCACAAAGCTGAAACATGTCCCAAACTGTTTTCATGTACGTTTGAGCTCTAAAAGAAACTTCATCAAATCCAGGCATGTCGTCATCAAGCGTGCTTATTAAACCAAGTGTTTGAAATATATTAGCTCCACCCCTGCCAGATAGCGAACCCAGCAGAGTTGCTCCACCAAAAGCTGCCGTAACACCGCCTATAACTGGTAGCGCCAGTCCACCAGTGCCGATCATTAAACCCGCACCCGCGGCCAATAACGAGCCGCTAAGAAGAGTGGCTGCTGCACCTCCGCTAGATCTTGATTCTTTACCTGCATTTGCGGTATCTATTGCTGCAACGGCTGCGCTTTCTCCGTCGTTATATCTTCTTAAAACATCATTCCAGGATGCATCGGTTAACCTATCTAAATAATGCAGTCGTGGATTTGGATTGTCTTCTGGTGTTAGCGTTGCGGCATTTGTCCAACCATCGCCAAGGTCACCCCCAAGAAATTGCGCTACTCCAGTACCGTTGCCTGGATAAATGTTTCTTTTAAATACCTCAAGATCTCTTTGAGTAGCAAAGTTTGACCACATTGTTCTCATATATCCCATAACAGGAAGTCTTACATTTCCACCTACTGAAATACCTGTTTGATTTGCATTGTTGCCAAAAGGATTTAGTGCTCCCAATACTTGAGATGCACCAGCACCAGTCATACCTGCCGCAGAACTTATGGGTCCATCTCCTCCGCTGGAACCAATTGCTACAAATGTATCGCTAATTGCATTTCGCATTCCCTGATTTCTGTTGAACTCAATTTCGTTAAGAGGAGCATAGGGTATCATTCCAAAGTGTTTTATGCCGAAATTTATTTTCAGAAAAAATCATTCCACGAGTTGCGTAAGCAAAAGACTCTCTAACCCTCGAACTGCCCATTGACAATAATCTGACCATAAGATCTCTTGGTTCAGATAAATATAAACCAGTATTTAATCCACCATCAATTTTTCCACTACTACCTTTTTTATCTACTGAATTTACAATCGGACTAAGCTCTATAGCGTCAGATTGACACGTAACGGTAACAATTTCACCCAACTCTACTTCTGTTATTACGCCATTAAAAATTGTTTGTAGTGAATTTGGATTTGAGCCATATCCAGCCCTAAGATGTACTCTGACTCCAGGCTTCAGTCGTATATTCTCAATATCAACTATGTATTGAGATTCCATGTGACCCAACATATTTCTAGCTGTATTAAGAGTTCTATCTATAATTTGTTCCATTCCATCGGTCAAAGACAGTTGATCTACGCCGGGTTTTGAATTCGTTTCACCCATGGCTCCACTAAAGATAGCCGTCATTTCTTTTGTGGATAACTTTGAATACATATTGGAAACTCTAAACACTAAAGTGTCACCAAGAATATCTTCAGACGCAACAATTGAAAAATCAATGATTGACTGTAAACCATAAAAATTATCAAATAGTTTTGTTCCGGCAAATGTTCTTTCTGAAATAAGCCATAACATATATGTTGGAAATGCTCTAACCATTCTTCCGGAAATATCTCTATATGAAGTATCGATCATCATTTTTTCCCAATGTTCACTAGTCGACTTTGCATTTTGTTTATTGGACATCGTTTCTGGCTTTGAAGTGTCGCCGGAAGAAAATGCGTATTGGTATTGCGAAAGTGCGGTAGCTCCCGGGACACCGCTTAAGCTCTTAGTTGTTCCTCGATCTGGAGTTTGTATATCTGTAACGCCTATGTAATTTATTGAAGCATCTTTTTTAACTGCTTGATCATCAATTGTTAAATAAAACCTACCATTAAGTTTATCTATATAGCCAAATTGATATCCATCAGCGGTTTGCAGGATTGACGGAATTTTTGAATCATTTGGGTTTTCTACGGCTGCAAAAGTATGGATCATTGCGTGTGCGGGAAGCTCGTCTGGATCAAAGCTAATGTACTTATCTTCTTCAGATTTATCATCTTTACCGCTTAAAAAGCTTTCTAGTTCAGCTAATGCTTGCGGATCTTTTGATCTGAGATCTCCCAGTTTTAGTTCACCAGAAATTATTCTAAAACTTGCATCGGCTACTGAAGTTTGAGGAAAATCACTCTCGTCTAAAGTATCAACATAATCTAACAAAAATCTTTCTCTGCTATTATTGGATTCGTTTTTTATTGCAGCTACAATAAAAGAAGCTACCCTAGACGCACTAAGATTTAGTGTCGTCTTTGCATAATTTTTTAAACCCTTTAGATCATTGTTGTTTATAAATTCTTTAAATTTGTTCACTACACTTTCGTTAGTATACTGTATGCCGCCGTAGGGTGAAACAACATTTAATTTACCATTTAAGTCTATTGTTTCTATATCTAGATTTGCTAGCTTACCCTTATTAAGGGAAATGCTGTTAACAACATCTTTGTCCATCATTTGAAAAGATCTAAAATAAAAATCTGGATCCAAACAACCAACCACTTCTCCACCTTTGTCTCTAAGCTCAAGTGGAAAATCTGGATAGGCATTGAATGCGCCCCATAGCTGCTTAATTCGCAGGAAGGGATTCTTTTTTGTGCCAAATTCTTCAATGAGTTTTCTTTGCTGATCAGAAGACAATTTTTCTCTTTTTTGTTGGAATATATCAAAGTCTACCAATCTTAATGTAACATCATAAACATGTGGGTAATTAGGTATTGTTGAAACGTTAAACGAAAGAGGGAGCACGTATTTGATTCCAGAGAGCGCAGTTATAATATTTTTAATTCCCATAAATCCCATAACGCCGGCAGCGTGCTCAAGTCTAGCTAGACCATTAATATGATCAAAAATTTTTCTAAGCTTTATTAATTCTTTTTCCCCAAAAACTTTCATTGATATGGATATATAACTATCCCCGCCACCTATGTGCTGATATGTTGGCTCTTCGTGCATTTGCACTTGCAATGTAGCAATGTTGTTACTCATAGAAACCGCTACATCGGTTACGATAGCAGAAGATGGATCTATATCGACTCTTATCATGGGAACTTCCCATTCCCTTAACTGAAAACTGCCCGCCCTTTGTCTTGCCGCTTCCATTAACTCTCTAATCGGACCTGCTCTAAAAAATCTTTCATAAACTAAAGCACTATACGAATTAGCAAACTGTTCTTTAATAATTTTTCTTTCTTGTTCTTTATCTTTGTCTGTCCAATTTTTTCCAACATTTCTCTGTCTTTTTTGAAGCTGTTCATCTACCAAAAAATCTAAGTATGCGTTTACATTTAGCGCTTTGTTTCTAAAAAATAATTTAATTTGTAGAAGATTTTGATCTGTAAAAATTATTGATCCATATTTGTAAGGGGGAAATGTTTCTACATACGCATTTGAGTCGTCAGAAAAGTTTCTTAAAAAGTTTTTTCTATTAGAATCTAAAGAAGAATTTTGTTTGATAAAGCTTTCTATAAGAAAGGCATAGGCTTTCTGCTGAAAATCTTGAGCCGACAATCCAGCCGTCAATATGTCAATACTATCTACTATTTTCTGCCTAACAGTATATTCGGTAATATTTCCAATTGAAGTTGCTATAACGGAATCTAGGGATCGTCCATATCCTGCTGATTCGTTGATGTCAATTCCAAATTTTGCAAGGAAGTTAGCCCACAGTGACCTAGATGTATCGTCTAAGAGTTCTTCTTCTGGACTTCTAAATCCATATAAATCTGGAGTAAATATTTTTGTTTGTGTTTCTTGTGGAATATAAAAAGATATATTACTTCCGTTAGTCCACTCCCTAATAACATTTGTCGTGAATACCTCATTTTTGTATCCCAATAGTTGATCTGTTGAATTAGTTTCACCGTCTCTATCTGAAGTCCATGCTTTATTTAAAGCCTTTGCAACGGGGTCGGTAACGCCATCATCTGCTTGAACCATTAAAAATTCTTCATTGATATAATTATGCAAAGCACCAGCGGCTTTACCCATATATTGTCTAAACTTACCCCAGTGAACAGCTTGATTAAAATCATTTATCATTGGCAGAAATGGTTTGTGATTAAAATTATAAAGCTCTAAATTCACAACGAGAGCAAAAGGATAGTTGGGCATTGTGGATATGGTCATGCCGTGCATGGCGACCGCAGTGATTCCGTAAACAGAATTAAGATATTGATTTCTTATTGGTAAGAATGGTGCGTACTTAAAGGCTGCAACTAATCCCCTAAGCGAAGAAAGAAATTTATCAATTTTTGCATCGCTGTCTCCGGCGCCACTAAAGTCTATTGTATAATTATCTTTGAGTCTTATTTTCGAAGCTTCGTCTATAGAAATTCCCCAAATTTCTTCATAATTTGGAAAATATAATTGTAGTGAGATTGTCGTGTGTTTGTAGCCAGCATTAAATTTTGGAGTGTTTTTCTGTCTAAGTGCACCTTCTCCCATGCTAGTGACTTTAAATTGAGTTTGAACATCTATGCCAATTGGTGGAATATAAAAGTTGGCGGCACCTATACGAAGATGAAATATGTCTGGAGCTGCTGGCGATATATTCTGCCTAAACGGGAATTCTGATAAAGCTTTTTGTATTCTTTGACCAGTGTTGATTAGGTCCCAAGCGCCTTCAAAAATATTTTGGCCATTAACTTGACCAAATGCAGTTAAAAGATCATTAAAAATTTCCTGTGGATCATTCAATCTATCTTCTGATCCACCACCCTTGCCATCATTGGAGTAATCCGCCGTTAACGCTAAACTGTTTAAGAAAAGATTTGCTAAATCAGGAAAATATTTATATACTGAAGCTAGCAAAATTGCGTCTCTGGTCAATGTTTGCAGTGCTTTGCTCAACAGTCCCAACCATACGGTATCTCTTACTCCGTCCAGAACATTGGCTGACGCTGCACTTCCCCTTACTCTATTGACGTTTTGAAATCTTCTCCTACCGTAAGAGCGTATTAGGTCTGCGTATGCTGCTAGTTCAAACAGGCCAGAGGCATCAATCTTATCAAAGAGATTTTTTTGATTTTTTTCATCTAAACTAGTTATACCTCCTATTGGCGCTACAATAGCTCTAAACAACTGCATTCTATCATCTGTGGCAAACTCATCCTGTAGATTCATAACAAAACCAGGATCGGTCCTGAGCCTGACCTTATTCATGAGTTGTTGGACAGCGGTTCCGTATCCGCCACCAACAAACTGAGAATTAACTAAAAATATCTCTAGTGCATTTAGTCTTTCTGCAGAAACGTCAAATGATTCTTGGGTGGCGCCTGGCCCTTGGGTGGCCCCGCTGTCGGGTTGATCTACTGTAGGCTGTTTTACCTTGCTTGGATCGGTAGTATTAAAATTAAAATTAGACAATCTCTTTTTTATTGCGTCAGTAATAACTAAGGCAGATTGAATATTAAATTTTCCGAAGGCTCCAAATCTTTGATATTCGTTTGAATTATCAGGTTTGTACCATTTATTCCATGCGTTATTAAAAATAGGATCAGTTAGCGGTATTCCTGCTTTTAGTGGGATAGTGTCATCAAATATTCTTAAATATTCGATAATATCTAAATCTGTAGGATTTACTGTACTAGGTTCTATAACTGTAATTGATTTCTTAACCGCTGCAGTTTTAGCCGCAACCCATTCAGCGTCAGACGTATCTGGAATTAGTATTTTTTTTGCTGAAGGTATTACTGAATTATCTTTAAAATGTTGAGATTGTCCAGAGGGTTCTACGTAATCTTTATCATTTGTTAGTATTTGATATAGATGAACCTGGTAGCTTGCCGTCGCATTTGCAGATGTTCCACCAGCGGCTGTGGCGTACGCATTAAGTTCTTTTATGTATTCAATTGCAATTTCTTTAGTAACAAATTTTTCTTTAATATAATTAAAAGAATCTTTATTCATAGACATAATTTATCTAAACATTCTTTCTACTTTATTCATTTCTGTTATTCTTGCACCAGACGTATTTTTTTTCAATGCTTTTGAGTAATTATTCATTATACCAGAACTATTGTTTTTATTAAAAGAATTTGATAATGATTTAATATTTTGGATATGTGTATCATTCCTGCCAGATATATTTTTTAATTGTCTAGCTTGTTGATTTTTAGGATTGTCGTAACCAGTGCCACCCATCTGTATATAGGCTGGGGCACTTCTCATATATCCCTCATATGAGCCTTTCATCGGATCAGATGGGGGGACGGTTGATTGATCTGTTTGTGTAGTTTGCCTTTTCTCTTCTTGAACAACACTAGGCTTTCCGCTTGAGGGCATGTGGCTTACCTGGGCAGACAGCTCCACTGACCTACCAACCCTAGGCCTCGTATCTGGTCTAGCGCTGGCAGCGTCTTTTAATTTTTTATTGTGATCAGCATTTACTAAATTCATATTTTTTAAAATGACCCAGCTATATCATCATAGGAATTACTGCCAAGATCGGGCAGCGTATCATGCATAGTACCCTGTATCTGCCCGTTTGACAAGGATCCAGCCCTTGCCATAAACTCGTCTATTTCTTCCTGGCTGGCATTAAAAGATATATTATACGAAGTGCCCTGACCTTTTGCGCTAGGACTAAAGTCTGGTAGCTGCGTGTTTGCGCCTGCTAACCTTTCATATGGATTTCCACCAGGAAGTAGCGGTGGTCCAGAAATGCTCTCTGGTGTTGTATCTTTTCTAGACTTCATGGCAATGACGGCAAGACCAGCCGCCGCAGCTCCAGCTATGAACTTTCCCTTATTTGCAGAAAGTGTTGCTGATGTCTTAGATCCCGCTCCACGCATATACCTTTTAAACATTTCTCCAATAGGAGTAAACTTTCCAGTAGCACGAGGGCCAGCACCTGCTGCATCAAATGCTGCCGACTCAGCTTCGGTTACGTCCCCTAATACACCTCGCATTAAGTCCTCTAGTGATGTAATTGGGCCAGTGACACTGTCTTCAACGGCTCCAGCTGCATCATCTATTAATCCACTGGATGCATCTAGCTCGTCTATAAATGAAGTTGTAACTGACTCGCTCAATGCGGGATCGACTACTGTTGTGCCTACTCCAGTAGGAATTTTGACTTCATCAAGTGCAAATCTACTACTCGCTACTGCATGATTAGCCCTCTGAAGAGCTTTCATTCTTCGCAGCTTATTTATATATTGTGTAGATAGTTGATTTAATTCGTTTGGACTAAGTTCTGGTTCCGAGATTGCTCGTCGTGCAGCCTGAACTCTTTCCTGAAAACCTCCCTTAACAACATTTTCTACTTCTTCTAGGTCTTCTACTGAAATAGCAGCTAAATCTTCTAGAAAATTAGCATCAATGTCGACAAGGTTAGAGCCACCAAATCGAGGAAGATGGAGATTCATTTGTTCAGGAATAATTTTTATTTTAGTTCTTGGTGTTGCGACTCTTATTACTCCATCATCTACTGGCATTAAGGCATCTATTGCTTCTTCAGGGGTGTTGCCAAACAATCGTGGAACAGAACCAAGTTCTCCCGTTTCTTTTAATGCAAGATTTTTACCAAGAGTATATCCTAATTTTTCATCTAAAAACTGCTTTCCAAGTACATCTGTTTCATCTGTCACTCCACCATAGGTTTTTAAAAAATTCATAACTCCATTAAATATTTCTTTTTCTTGCGAGCCCATTGAGTCTCTTAATGCTGCTTGTATGGATTTATTTCTAGCCAATGAAACAAGCTGTTCTAAAGACACATCTGCTCCCTTAAAGCGTAGCAAACCACCCTGTTGATCCAATGTATTTTGTATGATATCTCCGAGGGCTTGGGCCGAAAGCATGTCCGCGTCTTTTGTAGCTCCTGTTGACGTAGCTAAAATTTGTTTTGTTTTTGCATCAAGAAGTTGCAGTCTTGTCACTAGGGCGTTTGCGTCACCGGAATCGGCAACGGCCTGAAGATCTTCTACAATCCTTTTTCCAACCTGGCCTCTTGTGGCTGCAATATCTGCTCTTAGGGTGTCCATAGCGGTTTGGTACTCATAAGCAGGGGTTATTTTGACCTTGCCTTCGTCGGGGAAATAGTTTATACCAGTGAGGTCATTAATTTGTTTAACAGTATTTGACTCTTTCATGGAGTTTAATGATGCTCCAGCTTTTCTCTCCAGTTGATCTAGTAATTCTCTTTTCTGTTGTTGAGGAACAAGTAAATCCTGAATGGATATTTCTTGGCCTCTAATCATTACATTTTGTTTTGATAAATTATCTATATATGCTTTAATTTCTTTTGATCCCTCTAAGCTTATCGCTCCAAAAGCATCATCTGCAAATTTAACGACCGCTTCTGTTTCTCGCGCTCTACCCCTTTTTATGGCTTCCTTAATTAGTTCTTGCATTTTTCCAGTATCTTCAATCATTGCCCCATATTTTTCTAATCCAAAACTTTCTAGTAACTGTTGTCTATACTCTACGAATGCACTTGTTCTATTGAACTTTTGCACGTTTTGAATTGTTGCTGCTGTTTCATTTAGTTTTTTAATTGAACTCAATACACCCTGTATTTCATCGGCAGTGCCTAGGGTCTTACCTAAGGCTGTCAGCTCCATAGTATTTTCGTCAATTACTCCAGCGGCGTGAAGAGATTTTATTACTCTTGCAGAAAAAGCGTCTCCGGCTAAAAGTATATCGCTTGTAACTTCGCGAGTACCGGAAACAGTGTCACTAAAGGCAATTACAGAACCTTTCATTAAGGTAGAAAATCTGTCAAATCCAACTCTTTTATTTCTTTCAATCCCAAGCAAAAGCTGTGATGCAAAAGTTTCGCCCTGCTCTTCTGCAGTTTGAATAATCGCACGAACGCCCACCGAGTCCGTTCCAAAATTAAGAAATTTAGTTGCGGTTGCAGAAAGAGTTTCATCACCGAGAGTTTATCAATGCACGAACCACAGCACCCACACTATCATCGCCTGCAGACAGCATATTTCTATCTTTTAGCATCTGCTTTGTAGCTTCAAACAATGCTCGTGTGCCCTCATCGAAGTCTTCTGTTGGAGCTGTAACTGCAAGGCCACTCAAGGCTTTTGCAACTGCCTGTCTAGCAGAAACACTGCCTGCTTCTGTTCCGAGCAGAACTTATGTATGCCCTAATGGCTCTTATTAGCTCTTCCGGAGATGCGCCAGATCTTAAAATACCACCAGCTCCTGAAATGGCTGGGTCAATAGCTGCTTCTGGACTGTATATAGCTATTGAGGGAGTTTTTAAAGCGTTTAATCTTGATCTTATTTTATTTATTACATCAGGAGGCAGGTCGCTTCCTTTTTCCAGCATGCTTTCCATTTCTTGAATTGCGGAAAATTTTTGGTTATCCATTGAAGCAGCAAAACCAAGTCTGTTAACGTAGATTCCTAATCTGTCATCTCCGGCAAAAGAACTGAACTGTTGCCTATTTAGCAAATTGGCCATAGACGATCTAGTACCTAAAACCAAATCATCTGAGGAGGTCGGTGAGTTCAAAAATCTACCAGCTATTCTGTAAGCTATTTCTGTAGAATTAACAGGTCTACCTGCAGCTTTTTCCGATACTCTTTGAGTTATTGTTGTAAACATATCATCAACAGTTGTGGAAGAATCAAAACCCAAAACTGCTTGATTTCCTGCCATTAATTTTTTAACGTCATCGACAAAAGCAAGGTCTTCTCCTACAGACATTTTTGATTCAAACAATCTAATAAAACCACTTTGTCTATATTGAGCCGCAAAAGAAGGATCTGCCGCTGCCATTTGCGATATTTCAGCTGGACTCAGATTAAGCATTGTGCCGGCCGCGCCTTGCCCTGCCCTTCTTTGAATTACCTTATTTAACTCATTTATTCTAATTGAATCAAACTCTGGATTAAAGCCTGCTCGAGCAAGTCGTTCTTCAACTATTCGTTGATCAATTCCCAACATTCTTCCGCAGTTCGTCAGTCTGTCCTATGTCTGTAATTGTAAAAATTGCTTTTTCAACGTCATCAAAAAAAGATTGTTTATTAAAGTCCGCCATACCCTCAACATATCTTTTTGCTTGATTTCTGTTTCCCGTTGCCATTAGAGAAACATATTTAATAATTTTTTCTTCCCTTGTCAGCTTATCTAATTCCATTGCAGTTATCCCAACCTTAGCTGTGGGTATTCTGTGTAGCTTGTGTTCACTCACTAAGTCAGAAGCAGCTCCTGCCAATACTTGAAACCTTTCTGCAAAATCTGTATCTGATCCAAGCAGTCGCGTAAGTGTTCCTTCGTCTAACTTTGGAAACATAATTGCAAACTCTTGTGGGCCAGTTGGTTGACGCCAAACAAAAGAAGCTAGTCTTCTTGCACCGCTTGAGTCTCTAATAAAGTGTAGATCAGATATAACTTTATCGTCAAGGTCAAAACCACCAAATGCTTGGTACAATCTTTCCGCAGCTTCGTTTGGAACTATTTGCTTGTGACCAGCTAGTCGATAATTATATCCTTGAATTTTCGTACCATCTTCTAGCATTATGTTTTTCATTGCAGGAGATTCCGGAGTTCCAATTTTCATTTCTCCAGTCTCCATGCCCACTCTAGCTTCTGTATCTATAGAATTTCTTTGAGCAAAAGGCAGGCGTGGAGTAAATCTTTTTTGTTCTACTGGCTCAGGGTACACCAGTCCAAATTTCGGGTGCATTCTTGTAGGATTTCCACTAGACGCTTGGACTGTTTTGCGAGTATCTGTAAGGTATTGTTTTTGTAGAAATTTGACTAGTCTTTCGTTAAGACCTTTGACATTTGAGGGATTTTGATTGCCCAATATAATATCGGCTTGAAGCGTGGTTGCCTCATCGATATATCTTTGAAGACCTTCTCTTGTGCTAAAACCAATTTGATCAAAGTCATCGGCTGAAAGATTGGCCGCTCTGTCAATTTTTTGCTGTAATCGTGCAGTGATTCTTCCTGATGTAAGATCATTTAATTCTCTCTGTAGTCTACCAGCTTGTTGTTGTACATTTTGTTGATATGCGTCGTCGTAAAGATCTGAATGAAATATAAGTCCTTGTATATCTGCAAAAACATTATCAGTACCACCCCCCTTGTTGAGCTGCATCGTAATGCCCTCTATCGGTTTTCTACCGGGAATTCTAGAACCAGCTCCAAAAGATACTTCTTTTTTCAGAAGCTCTTCAGAACCAGCGCCCACGTATCCAAGATTATGTAAAGCTTCTGCGATTCTGCTTTTACTTCTAGAAATAATATCCGCTTGAGATTTTGCTTGTCCGTCTTTTAAAGAAAATTCTTGCAGTTTGATTATCTAATTCTCTTATTGAAATATTCTCCACAATGTTTCCAGCGTCGTCTAAAGCCGGACTGTCTGCAACATTAGAAAATCTTTTTTTAAATTCACCTAAGTTTGCCTTAAGTCTTTTTAGCTGTGCTTCTTGCTCAGAAGAAAGAGGTCCTGTTTTTTTAGCGTCATTAATTCTATCAATATTTTTTTGCATTTGGTAAATTGATTTCTGCAGCGTTTTTGCCTCAACTTCTCCAACGAAATCTGTTACAAATTGAGATCCATCCATCATTTTTTTTAACGAAGACATTGACTCTACAACAATTTTTTTTGCTCCTTCGTCTAAATCGGTTGATGCCGTAATCGCTGCTGTAAAATCATCAAATGTAAATTTTACATTTCCTGTTCCGGTTCTGATTGCTTTAATTTTTTCATTAGCTGTTGTTGTCATTATTTTTTTAACTTGAGCAACAATGCCATCTGCCGTAGCATCGTCGTATGCGCCACCAGAAGCAATTAAATTCTTGAGCATGTTGGGCTCAGTCGTTTCGGTTAGATGCTCTGTAACAAGTCTTATTCCAGATCTTTGTCTGTATATAGAAGCTCGTGCTGCCTCGTCGGTAGCCCCTTCTAAAAGAGCATAGGTGTACTCATCTTGCAGTCCTATGGTTTTTAACATAGATTCAAAGGAATTATTAATATGCAAAAATACGTCATCAAGCGATTTAATTTGCTGAGATGCCAAAGGTCTGCCTTTCATGTCACCTCTAATTAAATCTAACATATTTTGTACAACTTCGCTAGATTGATTAAAATTTCTTTCTGAAAGCTGCGCCTTTTGTCTTTTTGCGACTTTGCTAAACTGACTACCTACCTGAACCATCACATCATCAGCGGCGTCATCTGCCACATTTAGTGTAGACGCTAACTTTACTGGATCTAACTCTTCTGAACCAGTATAAACTAATAGTTTATTTATTTGATCCGTTGTTAAGTATTTATCGCCGACCTTAAAGCGCAACATTGTGCCAGTTCCGCTTACCCTGAATATTTAATAGGCCAACGTCAGAACCTTTGGGCCTTGCAAGATCGGTAAACGTATCGCCGACTAATTGATTTCTTACAAACATCTCATCAGCTATATCATTCATCTTTACATGAATTTGTGGGATACCGGCTTTATTCAAACCACCTAACTCACTGGAGTCAAGGAACGAAAGTCTTTCGATACTTAAATTCCCCGAAAGATCTCCTATGCCGGCATGTTGTCTAGCGGCAGCGGCAAAGTCACTTGTTGAGCCAAAAACTGCCTCATTTAAATTCCTTGTTATATCTTCCAGTCTTTGATATTGGGATACTGAAGCCTTTCCACTAACTACATCATCTAAAGATGCTCCAAATATTGGGGTAAACTCCGACACGCCGTACCTATTTGCTTCACTTATTACTACGGCGAATGATTGTTCTGAAGCGTCCCCAAGTAGGTATTCATGACCACTAATAGTTTCCACTACACCCTTAACCACACCACCTTCTTCTACGATTCTCAAAAGTCCTTTGGCGAAAGTTTCGGTTGCTTCAATTTCCTGCCTGCCATAGACTGCAGTTGATCCAAGGTTTGCCAACGTAGATGGGAGTCTTCTTGGTGATGTCATATTATCTTACTCCAGCCATGATATTAATTTGATTTGAATTTGCATTGTTGTTAGCTGAAGTTATATTTCCATTAATTCCCATATCAAACATAAGCCTTTGAAGTTGATCTCTTACTGCTCCTTGAGACATATTGGATTTTCCAAATTCTGGATAAGATGAATTCACTAAGTTGGCCTCTTTTATCTGTTGAGGATAAAAACCCATTTGAGACATTTCAATGCCCATCGACTGACCCATTTTAATCTTTACATGTTCCATATTTGTGTTTGGATGCCAGCCTTCCCAATTCATATCTGGCAGTTCGTGTCTAGTAAAATATTCTACTAAATCTGGCCTTCTTTCTACTGGCATTCCCCAAGCAGCCTGATACATTCTTCTTTCTAATCTTGGAGCAGTTGACAGTATTCTTCCCCTCTCTGATTCGGGAGCTTCTATCATTGCCCTAAAGTAATCGCGCTTTCTTTTTGGCACCGCTAAAGATAGTTGACTTACGGATTTTACATCTAGATCAGCACCATACATAGTGCGCTTTGATAAATTAATAAATTGTTTTGCTGATTCAAAATCTCCAACTTGTTGTGCTCTTGCAGCTGCGGTTTTATTTTTTACATAACTTAAAATATCAGTATATTCTTCTAGAGCCAGTTGCTTTTTTCTCTCCTGTGGGATATATCTTTCTTCTTTTGCTCCTTGAACTGCAGAAAAGCCACCAACAGATAACGCTCCAAATGTAGAAAGAATAATTCGCATTCTTTTACTATTAGGACTAGCCATTAACCCAAAACCAATAGCGCCAACCGCTGCTGCTGTGATCGGATTTCTTTGACTGCCCTTATAATAAATCGGCTGTATAAAACTTTCTACTGGCCTTTGCCATTCTGGAAAAGTTGTACCGTAAACATGTCTTCTTTCGTAATCTTCTGTAGCTGTTTTTTCACCGATAAATTTATTTGTGATGATGTTATCAGTATGCTTAAGTTTATATGCAGCTGTTTGTATAGGATTAGCTGCTGCATTTAGAATACCTGATTTTTCTCTATATGGTCCAAACCCAACTCTGCTTCTTTCAATTGAATTAATTTGTGCTCTTATCTGTCCAACTTTTGCTCTTTCATCTTCGGAAAGACCCATCCTATCTATCCTAGATTCTAGTGCTCTATATTCTTTTGAATATGGGGCTACGTCAGCCAATATATCTAACTGATTAACTGCACCGTACCTTCCATTTTTATCTGGATATAATCTATTAAATCTTTCATAACCAACCCCAGGAAGGCGCATTTCTCCTTCTTTTACTTTAACAAAAGGATCACCAGTGGTAAAGTCAATAAAATTATCTTTTCCAGGAAGAAAGTCATACTGTTTACCCATTGTATTGGCAATGGGATTAATGTAATCTATATTATTTCTTTCTTTTGGAACAAATCTTCTTACGATTTCTGAAAACTCAATATTACCTAACGCACCCTCTGCTTGAAGTGGAACGTCACCAAGACCACCAAGATTAAGATCCCAAAATGCCCTAGTTGAACCATAAGCTTTTGAGGCGGACTGAAGAACAGATCTATCCGGTTCAAAATCAAATGCACCAAAGCCTAGTGATTTTCTTATATTTCCAGCAGCGAAGCCGTAAATACCAAACGTTTCTTGAAGTCTATATCCCGCTTCGCCACCTATAACATCGCGACTTGTGGTTCTCCCCGGCAAGCCAGAAGAAACAATATCTGCCGGTGATATATTTCTTCCAGTTGGAACACCATAGATCGGCTCATTTATTGAACCAGCATTAATCGCTGAGACACCGGTAGTAAGACTTGGTTGTATAGTTCCGTATGAAAGGGTTTGACCACTGACGGAATTTTGATTAGCAGCAGAACCCAAAAATGCATTGTATCCACCTAGTTGTTTTTGTGTTCTAGCAGCTGCTAATTGCTGTGGTCCCGCCGCAGATGCTACTTGTTGGTTAGATGCAGATATTAGATTTGTTGTGACTGATTTAGCTAAACCGTAGTTTTCCTCCTCCAATATAATTTGAAATATTAAGATTAGGAGAAATATGATTTAAAGGTTTTGGATCTCTGCCAATAACTGGTGCGGCTGAAAAGGTATAGTCTGGATATACCAATCTAATGGCAGGATCTGTATTGTATGGAGTTCTTGGATCAACCTTTATAGCATCAGTGGTTGGTATATATGCTCCAGATTCCCCGACTGGTTGATAACTGGCAAGACCTCGATCAAGTTCCTCTTTATGCATTACCTTTTGGGGCTTAAGTATTCTGCCTATAGTTGAATTTAGTATTGGTACTGCGGCTCCATAAGGACCAGAAAAATACTCACCAGTTACAGGGTAGGGTCTATCTTTGTAGTGCTTTTTTTCAAATCTATAAGGATCAATCGGTCTTAATGGAGAAAAGTCGTTGTAGTAAAGAAATTTTTCCATCGGACTTCCATACGTGTCCGATGTATACATTGCTCCACCCTGAAGCCTTCTATACCATGATGGTCTATAATATTCAATCTTTCCGCCTTTAAATGGAGTATTCCCCAGGGGCCAAAATCTTCCTTTTCGTATGGGCACTTCGCCATGAAGAAGTTGCTCTCTTTTTTGACCATAGCCCATTCCTCCAGGTGTTAATCCGCTAACAGCAGCTTGCGCTTCAACACCCACCCTGGCGGCAGCGCCAATGAAAAGCGGAGAATAAACCCTTTCGCCTCTTTGGTCTTTTTCTTGAGTATAACCACCTATAGTTCTATCTGCGGTTAAGGCAGTTGCGCCAACAATTGTAGCGGGTAAGACTCTTTCTCCAACCATGCCCCTGAAATAGAGATCTAAAGGACCATAAAAATTACTTTCTTTTAGACCAGATCCAACGGTGCCAAAATATCTATTTAATCTTTGAAAACCAACAGACATTGGGACAGAAGTTAACGAGAATCCTTCTTGGTTTCCATAAGTGTGTACGCCAGTGGCACTCATTATTGTTGCTTTTGCATTTTGGTTTAACGCCGTGCCAAACGTTGGAGCAAAAGTAAATGCATTACCCCTTGCATCCTTGGAAAGTCCGCTAAATGCAGTGGCGTTTTGACTGCCTTGATATTTGCCCATGCCAAAATTTTTCTTAAATGTTGGCTTAACAGCCCTTAGTGGATTGAGACGACCCATACCAGCGGACTCAATTTGTCCAGTTATTACTGGATCTAACAAGGGACTATCTGAAAGACTTGTTCTTGTTGCCTTAAACCTTTCAAGGGTGTTTATTAAATTGCCAGCGGAATTACTACCAGTTGAAGTGAGTACATTTTCAAGACCGCTAGGATCATACATGTATGTTTTAAATGCATCTATATTAAGTCTGGTAGAAAGCGTAGCCAACTGCGCCTCTGCGTGTTGCGATTTAGAGATTACACCTTTTGATAAAAGATCGTCTAATACGCTTGATGCAGTTTTTGTTGTATTGGCGCCTGTTTTAAATGCATTACGCATCATTAGGTATCGAACTGTTTCAAATCCCGCTTCATCGCTAACTGTTGCCATTGATTGAGACGCATCATACATTCTCGACTGTGCAGAAAAGTCAGTTATAGACTCATATTTAATTAGTCTGCTACGAGCTTTAGCTATATTTTGATAGTCATCTACGGTTATGCCGCCATCTTTACCTATTATCGTCCTTAAGAATGCAAGGTCTTTATCAATAGTTTGACTGATTTGAGCAAAATCAGACGCAGTTCTTGGATTTACTATAGTTTCTCTAGGGATACTTGAATCAAAAAGGTCTCCAACTATATCTCTTCTCTTAAGAAGCTCTAATGATACTTTTCTATTTTGTCCATAACCCAACATATTATTGGCAAAATTGGTGAATGACTCCATTAATTGCGCATGAGATGCAACAATTGAATCATCTGCGGCGTTTCTTAGTTCATAACCCAGTGTTTCGCCGGTGTCGCTTACTTGTTTTTTAAGTACAACTCTTTTTTGTCGACCAAATCCACCGATAGTAAATTCTTCATCTAGATTGCCCTTTATCAGTCTTGCCATAACAGCCGGATTGTTTACGTCCGACTGTCTATCCAGTAATCTGCCAAAAAATCTAAATAGTGAATTTTGTTGTTCTGGATCAAAATCTAGTTTTTCTTTTGCTTTTCCAACAAGATCTGTGGCTTCAGCTGTCCTTGCAGTTCTTCCAGTGGCAGCGAGTTCGGCTGTTCTGCTAAACATTCCTGGAGCGGTGGTTGCAATAGGCCTAAATGTTCCGGCTATATCAATGGATTTACCCTGCTGTACAGCGGCGCCTTTTGTTTTTTCAAAACTATGAACTCTTAGTTTACCCTTAGTTCCAAATAATCCACCAGTGCTGTGCCAGGTATACATATCTGCAGCGATGTCAGCGTCGCTAGCAACTGGGATAAATGGATGAGGTCCTCTAGCAGAGGATACCTGAAATCTTCCAGCTCTGGACATGGCTGAAAAATCTTTGATTCCCACCATTTGAAGTGGATTAATTCCAATAATTGGAATTCTGACTTCTTGCGAAATCACCTCTGTTGCTTTTCTAATCCCGGCTGCTATTGGATTAAAGTTTACTACTTCATCACCAATTTGATAAAATCCTCTAACTTCAGAAATTGGCGCACTTGTTCTCGCTGCTGTCTCACCTATGCCAGCTATAATTTGTCTTATTGGATTTGTTTCGCCTGCGCCCCTGCCTGGAGTATTTTCAATAAAAGCAATATTTCTTGTATTTACCGTACTACCACTTGAGTTAACCAAGTTTGCTTCCACTAAGTCACGATAAAGAGCCTGCTCTCTTCCTAAAAATGTTTTTGAACTTGTCTCAATTCCGCCTGGTTTACCTAACTGTAATCCAGTTGCTCCAAAAAATTGTGCTATTCCCCCAAATTGGCTGTGACGCATTGCGCGATTTCTTAAAAGAAATACCTGCATTTCTGTTAAATTATTTGGATCTATGCCAGCAGATTTTATCAAAGAATTTAGGTCAATATTTTTATTCAAAAGTACTTCATCGCTATAACCTAATACTCTGGCAATAGCGCTCTTAAGTTGCTGTTGAGCAGTGAAATACTCTGCACTAACAGTAGAAATGGAACCCCTTTTAACTCCAGCAACTATGGCATCTATATTTGCTTCTTCAAGTTTTCTAGGTCTTAAAACGCTTCTAGCTGCGTCTCTTTCAAATCCCTCTGCTATTTGATCCGCTGCCTTATTCAGGTTAACGCCATATATTCTTTCCGGTATTCCCGCCCTAAACGCAGGTCTATAGGCTTTGTCTACT
>Ga0194116_10002987_pt1 | contig 20945 bp, 18 predicted proteins | sample TA2MahsurfametaG_4_FD_148617 | JGI IMG/M metagenome (GOLD analysis project Ga0194116, IMG submission 148617) | Freshwater microbial communities from Lake Tanganyika, Tanzania - TA2015008 Mahale S9 surface | ecosystem: Environmental > Aquatic > Freshwater > Lake | place: Tanzania: Lake...
CACTATTTCTAAATAACGTTTCCAGAGCCGCATTGGCTCTTTGCACAAACGATAGAACCATTCCAAGCCTGACCGTTGCATCCAGCGAGGGGCTTGGACCAATCGGCCCGTGTGAAAATCAAAAGCTGCCCCAACGGTGATGATGTATCGAACTTTTACTCGTTTAGAAAGTTCATAAGCGAACCTCTCTTGCTTGGGAGTACTTAACCCTATCCAGATTATTTGTGCAGTTGACTCGTTTATTTTGGCTACTATATTATCCCAATCTTCTTCTTGCATAGGACTAAATGGAGGGCTATAAGTACTCTTTACATTATTATTTCCCCATTTTAATGCTGCAACTTGTTTGAGCTCTTCGGCCACACCGGGCTTACCTCCACAAAAAAAATGAGCCACTTCCATTTGGGAAGTAGCTTGCATTATTGCGGAAAAAAAATCAGGACCGTAGCAGCGGTCTATTGTTGCACAACCTTTTATTCTGCCCCACCACACCAAGGGCATGCCATCAGGGAGGTTCCAATAAAAGGAGGCCAAAATACTTTTGAAGGAAGAGTCCTTTTGGGCTTCTACCAGGCCATGGGCGCCAGTGGCACTGATGCAGCGAACGGGTTCCTCATCACTGAATGGAAAATTTAGATTGACAACAAAATCCTGAACTGCCGAGGACAGATCACGCTCATAAATGGGGATGTGGTTTAAACGTAGCACATCAATTAAGAAGCCATGAGGTTTTTATACCAGCGGCGAATGAGGATGAAAGCAAAGGCGAAGAAGGAGGATAAAAGAAAACCGGCGAGGGTAAATAATAATTTACTTCTTTTTATGGGTGTTAACGGAGAGTACGGAATATCCAATAGGTTTAGAGCCGTTGAACTGGATGCAGACTGGCCCATAAAAAGAAAGGTTTCCAGATTCTTTTGCGCCTCGCCATACATAGTTAGCAAAATTTGCTCTTTCACCACTAATGACTTCAATTCAACCTTATCCTCATTTAAAAAAACACCCATAGACTGATCGGTACGCCTTGCTAATTGTCTGCGGATTCTATTTAATTCGCTTTGTATACTATCCACTTTTTTGGTCAGAATCGCCACGTTCATGTTTGCTGTTTCGGTGGACTGATCCTGGAAAAAAGACTTTAGTTCATTATAAATGAGTTTGTTCGTCTCAATAGCAAAATCTTCATCCTCATAAGTTACATCTAGGGATACTATTCCGCTTTTTTTATCAAACGACTTTCCAATGACACTCTCCTCCCCAATAAAAAAAGCCAGCACTGCTTTGAAAGCCTTACGCTGGGGGAAATTAAATACCTCCGGGATTGTATCAGTAGCAGTAAACTTAGCTTTTACCAAAACAGTATCCTTGCTCCACTTTTCAGTCAGCTTATCCAGACGGATAAAGTGGTTGATTACTAAATCCTTGGTGTCACCAATAGTAGCAGAGGTTAATAATACTTTGCCAATTACTTTTTCAGAGCCAATTACTGCCACTGTTTTATCGAGTGAAGATCCGCCGGATCCTCCCAATAATGATCCCAGACTGCCCAACGAGCTAGCTAAACCAGATGGCCCACCTTCTTTTACAATAAATTTACTTTCTGCTTTAAAAACTGGCTTGTGCGAATAGGCCAAGTAAAACCCAGCTGAAGCGCCTAGCCCTCCTATGAATACAATTAGAATAATATTTTTCCATAACAAACCAAACCAGGACTGAACGATCTTGATTAGATCTTTCAAACTGATTTCGTCGTCATTTACTTGAATTTCCTTAGGTTGGTACATTACTACAATTTGTTTTCAGGCTTCGAAACTACAGAATAAATTCGAATATCAAAAGTTGACTACCAGGTGTAAGTACCCCATTTAATAGACAGTGTTTAGGTTGTGAATTTCGGTAATTTATAGTTTCCTTTTCCATTCATCTGGTGTTAGGTTGTTCAGGGCTTTGTGAGGTCTTGAACAACCTAACACTGGATAACTGGAAAAGGAAACTATAAATTGCCGAAACTCAAAAAAGAACACTGGCTGTTAAAGGGAATACTTGCAGTAAATTTAGTTAAGAAATTAAAATTTATCTTTAACCTCCTTTATAGTCCTTTTAATACCATCCTCTAATGTAATAGAAGGCCTCCAGCCGAGCTTATTAATCATAGAAGTATTCATTAGTTTACGTGGAGTACCATCAAGTCTGGAGCTATCAAAAACAATTGCACCCCTATACCCAACTATACTAACAATAAGTTCGGCAAGTTCCTTAATAGTAACGTCTTCACCCCATCCTATATTTATAATCCCTGCTTCGTTATAATTAATCAAAAGAAAAAAACATGCATCAGCTAAATCATCAACATGCATAAATTCGCGACGCGGTGTACCCGAACCCCAAATTGTTACAGATGACTCATTATTTTTTTGTGCTAAGATTATTCGACGAATTAATGCGGGGAGTACATGTGAGTATTCAGGGTGATAATTATCATTGGTGCCATACAAATTAGTGGGCATTGCTGAAATATAATTACAACCATACTGCGCTCTATAACTATCACACAATTCAATACCAGCAATTTTTGCTAAGGCATAAGGTTGATTGGTGGGTTCTAAATAACCACTTAATAAATAAGCTTCTTTTAAAGGTTGTGGAGCTAACTTTGGATATATACAAGAGGATCCTAGGTATAATAATTTTTTTACTTTATTTATATATGCCGCATGAACAATATTTGCCTGGATCATTAAATTATCATACAAAAATTCAGCACGAAAAGAGTTGTTTGCATGAATACCCCCCACTTTACCTGCAGCATTAATCACAATGTCAGGCTGCGCCAATTCGAAAAAAGTATTGACTTGTGCTTGATTACGTAAATCTAATTCCTTTGAACTGCGTGTAATAATATTTGTGTATCCACTACATCGTAATTTTCTCTCTATTCCCGATCCTACCATACCTCGATGTCCAGCTATAAATATTTTATCTTTTAATTCCATATGAAATTTTTATAAACTATTTATCCTCAGTAGCAATGTGATAGCCTTTTTCCTTCAAAAACTTTTCACGTTTAAAAAGTATAATATCACTTCCTACCATTTCCTTTACAAGTTCAAGTAAATCATATTTTAATTCCCAACCCAATTTGGTTTTTGCTTTTGTAGCATCACCAATTAATAAATCAACTTCGGTAGGTCGATAATACTTAGGATCCACTTTCACAACAGTTTGATTTATTTGAAAATTATAACTTCCATTATTAGCAATCACATAGCCTTCCTCACTATCACCTTTGCCTTTAAATGCTAGCTCCACCCCCAATTCATTAAAAACCATGATAACAAAATCACGAATAGTTGTAGTAACCCCAGTTGCTAATACAAAATCCTCTGGGGTATCTTGTTGTAACATTAAATACATTCCTTCTACATAATCCTTTGCATGACCCCAATCTCGTTTGGCATTTAAATTCCCAACATAGAAACAATTTTCCAATCCTAAAGCAATACGCGCAGCAGCACGAGTAATTTTACGAGTCACAAAAGTTTCACCACGTTGTGGTGATTCGTGGTTAAACAATATCCCATTGCAGGCATACATATTATAAGCCTCCCGGTAATTTACCGTTATCCAATATGCATATAATTTGGCCACTGCATAAGGAGATCTCGGATAAAAGGGAGTAGTTTCGGACTGAGGCACTTGTTGTACTAATCCGTAGAGCTCCGAAGTAGAAGCTTGATAAAACTTTGTTTTAGTTAATCCCAATAAACGCATAGCCTCTAAAATTCTTAAAGAACCTAAACCATCTGCATTCGCAGTGTACTCGGGTGTTTCAAAACTAACTTGAACATGACTCATAGCACCCAAATTATAAATTTCATCTGGCTGTACTTCTTGAATAATGCGAATAAGGTTAGTACTATCGGTAAGTTCGCCGTAATGCAAATGAAGATGTCTATCAGGTATATGGGGATCCTCATAAATATGATTAATTCTTTGGGTATTAAAAAAAGATGACCTACGCTTAATGCCATGAACTTCATAACCTTTACTCAGAAGAAGTTCAGCTAAATAAGCCCCATCTTGTCCTGTAATGCCAGTAATAATTGCTTTTTTCATTAAATTGATTATTAAAACAAACTTAAGAAATTTAGATAAAAGAAAAGATTTTAATAGTTTTTTTGGATTTACATTTAATTCTTAATCAGTCGCGTACTAAATCGCAATACACTAAACGATGTTGTAACAAAATTACTCCTAAAGAAGTTCATATGTTTAATGTACAGGCTTTGTCATCAAAATAAAGTTTTTTTACAATTTCGCGCCTTTCATTTTTGTTTTAAAAAGATACTCAGTAAAAGCTTTCACCACGCTTTAAAATTTGAAATAAAGATTATTAAGCCAATTTAAAATATAGTTTATTAAAAGATTTACTTAAATTATTTACGAATTGTAAAGCATAAACAATTAGCGCTTTTTTCTTAACAGTAAAAAACTTGCAATACTAATATTAGTTCCCTTCCAAGTTTTCATTGAGCTTTACTGAAATCAAATATTAGAGTAATTATAATTTTTGTTAATTTATCAAAATTTAAAGCACCCCTTGCCAAAAAAGATTGTCAATTTGTGAAATAATTTTTTTCAACCAAAATGTCATGTAAATTATTTTTTTAATTCCAAGTTAAAAAGCTATATGATAATTCGGTTAATTACAAGAAGGATAATAGCACTCAGTTAAAATATAAATTTCGTCTTCCAAATTTAGTATACGCATAATACGGGAAACATCATTAGCCATAACTATACTTTTCCTAGCATGGCAACCTCAAATATTATACTAATACTCTTTTTCAATAGAATTTATCATGCTACTCAGATTATTTGGTAGTTTTGGCTCTACACAATGTGTAAGCAAAGTAAAGTACATGTGATTCAGTGTTATTTCCACAACTGTAGAATGATTTTTTCCGACTGAATATTAATGTTACCACAAGAATCGATAACGGATAAAGGGTGTTCATCACTTATTAGTTCTTTCAAGTTTATTCCATAAAAGCAACAGAGCTTATAAAATAAATTATAGGTAATTATGATTTTTTATAAGCATATAAGAGGTTTTTTGTTCCTCTCGGCATTAACAGAGAAGTTAGATTCTTTAAATCGTGTATTTCTAGGTACAACATGTACATTACTGCGGCATAAAAACTAAATAAATTTTAGGCAAATTTTGATTTACAACAAATTAAACATCGGCAGTTATAGTACTGCTATGCTTTCTAAAGTATAAATAACAAACAAAACCTCGTAAAGCTTCATGTAGTATAGTTCCTAAAAACCGAAGTCGCCTGTTAAAAATATACAAACTAAAAAATGTGTGTTAATAAATAAGAAACGTTTTTACGAGTAATTATTAATCAAATTCTTCTTAAGCATTGATATGTGCCTCGTGGTAATTTTTTGAATTCTCATAGGGAGTTTACTATAGATTAAAAAGAATAAATAATAAATAAAAGCAAAATAAGAATTCGGGAAATATTTTCTATGACAACTGATTATCATATATGTCGATTTAATCATGCTAGCTACTTTAGTTGAAGTCGAATTTCCTTCCCATATTCTATAACTAATCATAAATTTAGGAATAATCATTATTTCAACTTCTTTTAGAATTTTAAGAACAAAATCCCAATCCTGGTAGTCTTGGATATTTTCGTTATAAAGTCCAATTTTAAATGCCAAGTCTTTCCGATACAAGGCACTGGAATGTATTACAGGGTTAGACATCAAGCAGGATTTTCTTATAAATTCAATGTGATTTGATTTTTTAATTTCACTAACTTTATTTCCATTTTTATCAATACCAATAGCCCAAGATGCGGTAAGGCCTAATTTTTTATTAGTCTGAAGAAGCGTAACTTGTTCCTGGAGTTTATTTGTATCGATCCAGATATCATCATCATCAAGGATAGCAATGTATTTACCTGTCGCCCTATTTATTGCGTAATTAATTGAACTCCCAATACTGTTCAAATTAGGTCTTTGATAAAAAAAAATTCTTTTATCTTTTTCTTTAAAATATTTTATCTTATTTGTAACATCAATATTATTACCATCCTGAACTACTAGCAGTTCCCAATCAACATAAGTTTGTGCCAACAAACTGGAAATCGATTCATCCAGATATTCAATGCGGTTAACTGTTAAAAGAACTACACTTACCTTCTCATTTGAATATAAATTCTGAAATAAATAATCAGTCATTTAAATGAATTAAATCATGTAAAGCATTTTTTCTGATGATTGCAAGGTATCTGATGTTAATATTTTTCTAACTAAATAGTAATTAAAAAACAATCATTTACATTTCATAATGACTATGAAAATCTAACTAAGGCTGCAAACTTACAAAAATATTTAGTAAATTATAATGAAAATCCAGCTGACACAGAATCGTTATAAAACATTTTGACAGTATCAAGAGAATATTGAGTCAGGTCATAGCTTACTAACTCTAGCTTCTTCAAAATGTCATTCGTAACAGTAATTACTTGGCATCTAATCTCGTCAGCCTGAAAGATATTCAAAAGTTCACGCGGGCTCGCCCAAATCAACTCGGCTTTTTTATTTAAACTTAAAATTTGTACAGCAGCTGCCATTAATGGCACTGGATCTACACCAGTATCTGCAATTCTACCAGCAAAAACAGAAACATATGAAGGAACATCATTATTTAAATTTAAAACCACATCTCTAACTTGTTCAAGTGTCATTATAGCTGTAACATTCACTTTAACTCCTTTATCTGATAATTTCTTAATTAATGAATATGTAGAAACTCCTTTTGTGTTTGCAACAGGGATTTTTACATAAACATTCTCACCCCATTTCGCAATTTTCAGCGCTTGTTCTTCCATTTCCACCATTTCATCCGAAAACACTTCAAAAGAAATAGGTTTATCTTTAACTTCGAATAATATTTCCTTTGCAAAAGCTTCATAATCTTTAATTCCGGCTTTTTTCATTAAGGTTGGATTAGTGGTTAACCCTTTAATAAAAGGTTTTTTATACATTTCTAACATTCCCGCCTTATCTGCTCCATCTGCAAATATTTGTACTCTTAAATTTTCTACTCTGTTCATAATTTTTGATTTAATAAATTTTTAATATAAAATTAGCTGCCTCTCGTAGATTGGTACATTGAAAATCCGCCTTAATCTGTTTTTCATCATAGTCGTACTTGATTAATATTGAAGTCAAGCCAATATTTTTAGCTGTTTGAATATCCCTCCATCTATCCCCAATTAAGTAAGAAATGGATAAATCAATATGCCACTTTTTTACAGCTTGAAGAATCATACCAGTTTTTGGTTTTCGACATTCACAGTTATCACTATCATCATGAAAACAGCTAATAATTTCATCTACTTTTAATTGTTTGATAATTAAGTTGTTAATTTCCTCCACTATCTCAATATTAATAACTCCTCTACCAACATCTGGTTGATTAGTTACTACAATTAACTTAAACCCAGAGTCCCTTAATAGTTGAATTGCTTCAAATACCCCAGGTAGAATTTCGAATTCTTCAATTTTTGACGGAGGATATGGTTTTCTATTTTTTACAATCGCTTTATTTAAAACACCATCCCTGTCTAAGAAAATGGCTTTTGTTTTCATTTTATTACCGACTCCCATTTTGTCTCTTTTGCTTTTAATTTAGGATGAGAAACTAATAAATGCCAAACTACGGCCTGAAAAGCTTCAGAATGTGGAGTAATTACATCTTGATTTACTACTGGAATAACAACAGCAGCATCTGCAACGAGAGCAGTATAACCACCATCACGACCAACAATTCCAAGAATTTTTGCATTAACTTCTTTTGCAAAAATAAGTGCTTTTACTAAGTTGGGACTAACATTTTTTTCGATATTTCCGCCCCCTACTGATAAAATAAAAACTGCATCTTTTGAATTCAATTTACTAATTTTTAACCATTCGGCAAAAATTGTATCCCAACCGTCGTCATTTGTTCTTGCTGTTAGCTCTGAGACATTGTCTGTTGGTGCATACGATTCAATTCCAACAATTTTACGAAAATCATTCACACAATGTGATGCATTTCCTGCACTACCGCCTATCCCTAAAAAAAATAAACGACCGCCACTTGTTCTAACTTCATCGATTACATCCGCCATTTTTTCAATAATAGTGTCATCTAATAATTCAATTATTTTTACACACTCATTTAAGTGTTTTCTAGAGAAATTTGTCATTTTTTTTTATTTTTTATTCCTATATAATTAGATACATCTTCAATTCCTTGCAAAGAACCAATTTCATAAAATCTTTGAAACACTTCATAACCATATAACTCTTTTTTTAAAGATAAATTTTCATACAACTCTGCTAGATCAAAAATAATATTTTTATCATATACTCCCATACATTTATTAGACAATATTCCCACACCATAGTCAATATGAGCCATTCTAGTGTCTTTTTTTGATTTAGAATAAAACTCGATTGAATCATTTTCAAAAATTACATTACTTTTATCATACAAATCTTTGTTTTTATAAACTGTCATCAATGAGTTAAGATGAATTTTTTTTAATTCAAATGATTGTTGAATATTAAAATAATCAATATCTAAATATGAATCACCGTAGGTAACAAAGAAATAACTAGGCAACTGATCTATAATTCTTCTAATTGCACCCCCAGTTCCTAAAAGTTTTTCTCCATCGTATGAAAAAGAAATATTTAACCTTTCAAAATATTCACTATTTCTGATCGCATCTTCTACTTGTTCTCCTAAAAAACCTAAACAAAAATGTATTTTTTTGAAGCCTTTTTTTTCTAGTAAATCTAATTGATGATATACAAAAGGCTCTCCATTTATTTCAATTAAAGACTTGGGGATTTTTTCAGTAATGGGTCTTAGTCTTGTAGCTAATCCTCCAGCAAGTATAACAATTGGATACATTTAAGATAAAATAACTTTAGTGCCTTCATAATCAAACTTGAACCTCACTTCTTCGAGTCCTACTTTTTTCATTGCATGTCTCAATTTATTTCTATCCTCAGTATAGAATAATAAGAACCCACCACCTCCAGCACCTACTAATTTACCGCCTATTGCACCATTTTTTAAGCCTAATTCATACCATTCATCAATCTTCGGATTACTCATTCCACCGGATCTTTTCTTTTTATGCTCCCAATGTTCATGCATTAATGCACCAAAGTCTGCAACTTTTCCTTTTTCTAATAGATCTTTACTTCTATACCCTAGCTCCTTTACATAATTCAAGTTTGCAAGCATATCAGAATTATTTGATTGAGACTTTTCCTTTTGGTCTTTTAAAATTGAGCCTGCACTTCTAGAAAAACCAGTAAAGTATAAAACTAAATTGTCCTCTAAATCAATCAATGTATCTTCTGAAATTTTTAATGGATTTGCTATTACAGTATCATCTTTACAAAAATCAAAACATGTAATCCCACCATAAGCTGCAATATACTGATCTTGTTTGCCAATTGGTTCTCCCAATTTATTAATTTCAATATCACAGGCAAGTTCTGCAATTTCTGAAGTATGTAATATTTTTTTTTCGTGTGTGCTTAATGCTTTTACTAAAGCAGTAGTAAAACTACCAGATGACCCTAATCCTGTTCCAGAAGGTATGTCCGCTAATGTTGTTATTTCAATTTGTGGATTATTTTCAGAAATTATTATTTTCAAAGATTCTCTAATAATTGGATGTTGAACTCCATTGATGTTATTTACATTCTCAATGCTTGAATATTTTAAATATACCCCTGGAGAGAATGGTCTTGTTACAGTTACAAATACATACTTGTCTATTGCTGCTGAAATTAAAAATCCACCATTTTCTCTAAAATAGGATGGCAAATCTGTTCCACCCCCACCTAATGTTATCCTTAGTGGACTACGTGTTATAATCATATCCTGAATTTTTATATATTCTATTTATTATTTTAAGATTTTCTATAGCATCTTCCAAACCTGGTTTAGAGGCTGTACTTGTTTTAATATCATTCATGAATTCACTAAATTCATACTCCCATGAATCATCAGCCATAGGATACTCCCATATAGTTGTTTCTGGAGGACCCATTTCAGGTGACATTTTATAATAGGCTAACCTTTCTACTCCATAACTCCCGCCTAATCCATTAATAGCTAGTTTACCATATTTTCCATAAATTTCGAAACTAAACAAATTTTTCCATTCAGTACAGCTTACTTGTAAAAATGCAGTTTGACCTTTTTCTGTGGACAATGTAAGAAAAGCATTATCATCAACTGGCATATCCCAAAAATAGTTTTTTGCAAAACCTTCTACTTTGCTAAAATTTCCTAAAAACATTCTAGAAAGGTCTATTAAATGTGATCCTTGATCAATTAATTCCCCACCACCAGAAATTTCAGGATTAGCCCTCCACTCTTTATTATATCCAACTCGTCCCCCATGTCCATATCTTGCACGGATAAAATATAGTTCACCTAGATCTCCCGTATTAATTATTTTAATTGCCTTTCTAAATGCACGATGATATCTATGATTAAATCCAACACGAACATTGCATTTATTTTTTTTTGCTAAAATTTCAATATCAATTAATTCTTCGGCATAACGACCAGCTGGTTTTTCTACTAAAACATGTCTTCCTTTTAAAACCGCCTGTTTAATAATCGCTGGAAGATGGTTATGTGGTGTACAAATTATGACAATGTCTGAACTTACATTGTTTATTAAATCTTTAATATCTGAAAAAAATGGTATGCCTCCAAATGTTTTAGAAAAATTTTTTGCTTTTTTAATATCAACATCTGCACAGCCAACTAAACTAGCATTTAATAACGCTTTTGCACGTTTAAAGCCAATAAGTCCACAACCTATTATAACAACATTCATTTAAACTATTTTAATGGCCAATTCATATCACGGTCCTCTGGAATAATCCTTTTTAAAGTATAAATATCTGATTTCATTAAATCTTCTTTATACTCTTTAAAGTCTTGCCACGGATCCCATATAGCACTAATCAATTTACCTGTAATCCCATCACTATCTTTAGACCCCAAGTAAACACACAATTCAGCGCCTTTTTCAAGTGGCGCCCCACCTGTCTCTTTTTGCTTTAAAGATTGTTCATAAAAAAATTTACCTACTTTTTCAGGACCCGACTTTAATATTTCATCTAGTAATCGCGTATTCAGTGGTCCTGGCGCAATTGAATTAACATCAATATTAAAATCCTTAACTTCTTCTGAAAGCGTATCACCAAAACGAACTACTGCTGCTTTAGAAACTGCATAGGCGCTTAAAAAAGGCATCGCTTTTGTAGCACCACCACCTGATAATATTATAATTTTACCGAATTTTTGTTTTTTCATAAAAGGTAAAACTTCTTTGCATGTTAAGACTGTACCCTTTAAATTTATATCTATTGCATTGCTCCATTCTTCCCAATCAACATCTTCAATACTACCTTTTGGACCATAAACTCCAGCATTTGCAACTAAAATATCTATATTTCTAAATTTTAATATAGCAAATTCAACTAGTTTCTTATTATCTTCCGGCTTTGAAATATCTACTTTTATAGAAAAAAGATTTGAAGTATTAAAACGAAATTTATCAAGATATTCTAATGATTTTATAAGTTTTTCTTCGTCTCTTGCACATATTAATACATTAGCCCCTTCTTTAAGATATGCTTGAGCTACAGCTAATCCAAAACCTTGATTGCCACCAGTAATAATTACATTTTTATCTAATAGTTTCATATTGATTTACCAATTGATATATATCTTATTCCTGGTTTATTTAGTTCAACTTGTAAAAAAGAATTTGGATCTATTATTATAAGTTCATTTGATAGTTTTGAAAAATCAAATGAAACTAATTCCTTAAAAGCAGGCCATTCAGTCGCTACTATAATCACATCTTTGCCTATAATTACATCATCAATTTTAGGCTCAAATGTTATAAATGACTTCATATCACTTGGCAAACTGGTAATTGAGGGGTCAAATGCAGAAATTTTTGCGCCTTTTTTATGTAATATATTACATATTTCAACAGCAGTTGATCTTCGTAAAGTGTTTGTTCCTGGCTTGTAAGTGAGCCCTAATATTCCGATATTTTTATTTTTTAGGGATTTAATTTCTGAAGAAATTTTATTTACAACCCAATTTTTATGATTTTCATTGCTTTGTAATATACTTGAAAAAAATATTGATGAGAGATTGTGCTCAATTTCTTTTTCTACTAAATATGTGAGATCTCGTGCCAAAGTGCCTCCATCAAATGCGCTTCCTGGTCGTAAATATGCTTTTTTTCCTATTCTTACTTCAGATTTCAAACCTTGCTCAACTTCGTTAGCACTTGCACCAACATGTTCACACAAAACAGCTAGTTCATTAATAAATACTACTGAGGTGGCAAGAAATGCATTTAATGCATGCTTAGTCATTTCAGCAGATTCAACTTTCATCCATATAATATTTTTAGTAATAGAAGATAATATATTATTGAGTTTGGTTTTAGCTTTTTCATTTCTAATTCCAACAATAATTCTATCTGGATTCATAAATACGTCAATAGCTTTACCTAGTCTTAGATTTTCAGGTGAACATGCAAATGAAATATTTTTGTTGGGAAATTTGTTTATAAATAGTTTTTCTAAGTAAGATAATGAACCAACTGGTAACTGTGATGAAACCATAACAACTGAATTATTTTTAAAATATGGAAATAATTCAACAATTTTATTGATTACAAATTCAACATCAGCTATATCTTTATTATTTACAGGTGTATCGTAAGTTACCCATATTAAATCAGAGTCAATAAGCGAATTAGGGTCAGATGAAAATGAAAGTGTTTTTTTTGACCTATTTATATTAACAAGATCTTCTAATCCAGGTTCGAAAACCGGTAATATACCATTATTGAAATTGTTTATAATTTCTTTGTCTTGGTCGTAAGCAATTACGTTAAAATTCTTTTCAGCTAAACATGAAGCTGTTACAGACCCAAGATGCCAAAGTCCAACAACTGAAATTTGGATATTATTTTTCATTAAGTAACCATTGATTATTTTCTAAATACTGTAAGGTTTTTATTATCCCCTCTTTAATTGTATATTTTGGTTTGCACCCAAGATTTCTAATTCTCCTAGTATCTAGAAATATAAAAGGATTATCCCCAATCCATCCTCTTTCCGTACCTGTATAAGATAAAAGTGGTTTTAATCGTAAATATTCAGTAATCCATGCTATACTATCATTAACTTCACAATATTCATCTGTACCTAAGTTAAATATGTTTACTTTTTCATTAGATTTCTCGATTGCAACCATAATTGCATCTATACAGTCACCTACATATAAATATGATTTTCTTTGTTTCCCGTTACCTAAAACTGCTAATTTAGTTGGATCATTCAATAATTGTTTGTAAAAATCATATACATGACCATGGGAATATCTTTCTCCCAAAATTGAAACAAATCTAAAGATCCATACTTGGAAATTAAAACCAAAAGAATATGCGCTTAACAAACCTTCGCCAGCAAGTTTCGAAGCTCCATACAAAGATGTTTGTATAGGGAAGGGAGCGATTTCAGGTGTTGGCATAATTTCAGCTTCACCATAAACAGATCCAGTTGAAGAAAATGCAATCTTTTTTATACCATTACTTCTCATTGCTTCAAGTACATTAAACGTACCAATTGTATTCTGATGTAGATCCCTTTCAGGATGCTCAGTGCCAAATCGCACATCTGCATTGGCAGCAAAATGAAAAATAAAATCACAGCCGTCCATTGCTGTTTTTAATACAAAAGGATTAAGGATATCCCCTTTTACAAATCGAAAACAGGGTGATTGGTAAGCCTGTTTCAGAAAATTTTCCTGCCCAGTAGAGAAATTATCATACCCAACAACATTATTTCCATGTTTTAATAAATAATCAACCAAATTACTACCAATAAATCCAGATGCACCTGTTACAAAAGCCTTCATTTTTTTTATTTTTAGAAATAATTAAAGATAACAGGAAAAAAGCAAATTATTACCAGTAGATAAATAATACTAATTCAGCTTCACTTAATTAGAAGCATTAATTTTGTATAAATACATACTATATCCTGATTTATCTCTTTCTATGTTGAGTACGGAATCAATACACTCATGTGAACCAAACTGCGGCATCAAACTTTTAAGATAAATCGATCTAGCTTCTATAGTTTGGTTTGTATTACTAACATAAATAATGGTTTTTCGCGCACTTAGATCTGCATTCCAACATCGTGGGCCACAGCGATAAAGCAAGTCAAATTTTTTATTTAATTCATTCGAAAAAAGAGGATACATCCAACACTGTTGCAAAACAATTGACTTGCAATCATTTTTTTTTGCATACTCAAATATTAAATCAGGTGAAAATCCGGATTTCTCGTATTCTTTACCCCTGTTAGTCAAGAAAACAAAAAAAATAAGTAGCCCTATTGTACTAAAAAAAAGATAACTCATAGCTTTAGATAAATAATTCGTAATAATACAAATCATTAAGCAAAACAAAACAGCAAAAAATAACGAATGCCTAGTTGGCGACAGATTCAATTTCCCGGAAATAATCAAAAAAAAGAAAATACAAAAATTAATACTTATGTATATGGCTAATAATTTTTGATTTACTGATAGGGTAAGAAAAGGTCTATTCAAATCGTTATATTTTAATTTAAACAGAAAAAACAAAATAAAGCCCCAAAAAGAATATAAATAAAAACTTAAAAAATAAGCAATGTACTCGTATTCCATTTTATAAAAACCTGTGATTGAATAAAATGTAAACAAAGCTCCATTTTTAATAAAATATAAAACTTTCTCAAAAATGGAGCTCATATTACCGAAAATATATTCACCATGCAATCCATTACTCAAGACGTTTAATCCTGGATTTAAATGCAAATTGAGCATTTTTGATCTGAAATATAAAAATAGAACATCAACAAAATAAATTAATGACGGGAGAAAGAGAAAAAAAAACGCTTGTCTTAAATTAACTTTTTTAACATATATGAAATAGACTGTAAATAGTAATAAAAATGGATAAGTAATGATAAATTGATGATTAAACAGAACAGGAAGTCCAAATAAGAAAAAATTTAGATATTGATTTTTTTTACCACTGTTTGAGGAAGAAAAGAAAAAATCTTTGATATTAATTATTGAATATAATTGTAAGCTGAAACACAAAATAATTAATGCATACGGGGTCGCACTTCTAGCATAATGGATATAATCCAATCCGAAACAAATGACTGAGGAGATAAAAATATAACTACATAATTCTAAATTAAATCTTTTCAAAAGCAAATGACTGAAAAAAATAAAACCAAGTATACTTAAACAAGCAAAACCAATAATTCCCTTAAACTTTAATAATGAAATTGAATCAGTATCATTTATAAAAAATGCTATAAAAGGATAAATGGCAACAGCATAAGTCCACCTTATCGGAACAACAATATACGGTAGTAAGATATTTAAAAATATATTGTTATCCACTAATTGCAAGCGATTATCAACTTTCTGGTACCAAATATTTTTATAAACATCAGCTTCATTATAATATTTGGCGGATAAAATTGTCTGAACAGCTCCTACTTCATCATAATGTGGATTAATGTCAGAAAATTTATAGAAAATATTAAATGTTAAAATAATTGAAAATAATATAATTAATTTATTTTTCATGCGACAGGTCAGTGTAGTATGCAATTCAGCTAAAAATTTCGGATATAATTGAAGTATAATAAAAAATGTTTTATTAGAAATTTAAATTATAAAACGTTATTAATTAATACTATCAAAATACTTATAATAATTTTATCGATATCTTAGAAAGATATAAAAAATAGATTAATTATTATAATTTTTCTACTTCACCAAAAGTAGAATTTTTAAATTAACAGGGGGATTTTTAAAACGACTTTTTAATTACGTAAGGGCTTTTACTCCTAAATGCTTTTTTTAAAATAATTTTAAATAAATCCATTAAACTTACAATAAAATAAATATATTCTCCAAAATATTTTTTTACAACTATATTTTTTTCTTTAATTGCGTTTATATAATCGCCATCGCTAAAGCCCCCTCGTTGATATTTAATAGCATCTAATTTGGTTTTCTTAAATTCCACACCTAATTTACGATATTTAAGGAAATAATCATAATCAGCAGCATAGAGATATTGCGTGTCGTAAAACACTAGAGGATTTTTTTGGTTAGGAAAAATAAATGCCTGGTGAGGGGCTGGTATACCATACCATTCAGGCAGCATTCTAGTTCTTTTTTTCCCAAAGTAACTTGTGGTTATAAAATTTAATTGAGTAGCTCCGTTAACTTCTTGCGGCAATGAATTTTCACTCAATGTATCGCCGGCATTTAAAAATAAAAGATACTCACTTTCTGCAAATAGTATCCCCTTATTCATAGCATAATAAATACCGTCATCTGGTTCCGAGAAGAATAAATACTTAATCTCCGGTAGTACAAGTTTAGAAAAATATTCTTTCGTTTTATCAGTACTATTCCCATCAATAATGATCCATTGTTTAGGATATACTGCCGAATTTATAACTGAATAATAGGTCTCTTTCAATGACTCATAATTATTCCTAGTTACAGTAATAATAGTTAGATTACAGTACTTCAAATATTTTATTCTAAAAGTTAATAATTGTTTACAGGCCCTTTATTTGATTAATACAGATTTTGCCAATACCCATAAAAGGATCAGAAAAATCTTTATTAAATTCAAGTAAGTTCGACATTATAAAATTAAATTTATACACAAAAAGGAAAATAAGCAAAATGAGTATTGTATTTTTTTTTTGCATTACTATTATTTCATAAATAATTACAAATATAAAAGGTAACGCAATACTAGTATATCGATGAAGTATAATTCCATTTGAAGAAGTTAAGAAAAAGAAAGCTGCAAATGCCAAACAGCAATAAGAGCAAAAAATAGCTGCCTTGCTAAGTACTTTACGCATTGAATATAAAAACAAAGAAAATAAGGAAACAATTAAGAAATAATATGGGCTTCGTTGGACGTTATTACCATCGTTCAATAATAGATCAAATTTTCCTTCTAATAGAATGTTATTAAAATTTATAAAAATTTGGCCAAATATTAAGCCGAAACACATAAAAACAATACATAGAACTCTCTTATCTTGAATTTTTCGTGATAATTGATGCGTAAGTAATAATAAAAAAAACAGTGCCAGCGAAATATGAAAACCTAAAGAAGTTAAAACTATAACGCCGCCAATCCGCTTGCTTTTATTAAAATAAATAAATACTCCGATTAAAAATACATAAAGTGCAAACTGCGCTCTCCAAATATGCAACAGATGTGTAGTAGTATTCCCAAAAGAGAAAAAATAAATAAAAATAAAAATAAAAATGTACCGTTTTTCAATAAGATTGCCAATCAATGAAAGAAGAAAAATAAGAAGAAAATAATTAATAAATACAAATACTTTTTCAGAAAAATTAAATAGATTTTTTATGCTCCACCATAACCCAAAACTTAATATTTCATTCCCTGTTGGAAGATTAATAAAATTTTTTATTAAGTCACTAAAACTAAAATTTTTTAAATCTTCATACAATTGTGTATAAAAAATCGTATCGTCACCTTCCCAGTAACCTATGGTTCTAGTTGTAAAAAAAAAAGAAAAGGCAGAAATTAAGATGAGAATATTAAATTTTCCGAATTCATTATTGATTACAACTACAATTGATCCAAAAAAAACAGCTATAAAAGGATTGAGTAAAAAAAATAGAAGAAAAATTATAGTCGAAGCAATCACCCCTTTAAAAATTCTCTTTTCATTAAACAAAATTTTTGGCAAAATATATTGGCTGTTTTCAGTAAGCACTTTAATATTCTTTAATACTCGAAAAGGAAGGCTAGATAAATAGTAAGTAAAGATTTAGGATTAGTAGGATTTCCAACATTCTATTCTTTTTTTCATACTTTCCAAAAAGCCACCGAGTTTTTGTTCTGCGGCACTCCTTTCATCTCTAATTTCCTTGAGACGCTTTTCACCTTTTTGAATTAGGTTGTTATTCATTTTTTGGTCAATACAAGTAATTAATGCTTCTGCTAATTCAACAGAATTATCGGGATCTATGTAAATTGCAGCATCTTTTGATTGTGCGGCCATTTCTTTAGAGTATATTAGTGGTTTTCGGAGGCTCCAAGCCTCAAGTGGTGGTATATTAGATGGACCAAAGTACGAAGGCATTACCACAGCCCGACAGCCTCTGTAAAATCCTATTAAATGCTCTTGAGGTACAAAATTTAGGAAAAGTACTTGTTCTGATATATTTAATTCTTTTGCGATTTTTTTAAGGTAAGATTGATTGCCCTTATCACTCCCTAGAAATAGAGCCGTTACTTCATAGCCCCGCTTTTTAAGTAAATCTATTGCCTGAAGAATTCGAATATGATTTTTATGAGGCCAATATTGGGCGGGATAAAAAAAATAACCAGTTTTAAGTTTATATAACTGCATAACCTCTTCTACAGACAATTGATCTTGTAATTCGTAATCAAAAGATGGACCCATTGGTATTGTTAATATGCGGCTAATATCTACTCCATACTTTTGAGTTAGCGCTTTGGCAGTCTGCTCAGATTCTGTAATAATAAGTGAGGCCGAGGGTAAAATAATTTTAAAATAAATATCGCGAATAGAGAACTCCCTGTATTCTCTTACCTCTGGAAATTCTGGATGATCTTGGTGGCAAATATCAAATACAGTATAAATAAATTGAGTTTTTACTAAAAGACAAGGATGATTTGATTGTGTGAGAAAATAAACAAAATCTCCTTTTAGTTTTAAAATATGCTTTTCAAAGCTAGATAATAACTTAAACTTATTTTGCAGAAAAATAAAAATACTAGAAAATGATAAAATGATAATGAGTTTATCCAGCAAGGTAAGTTTTTGTAATGTTGCTGAAATATTCAGTTTTTCTAAATAAGCAAGATTTTCATGTTTTGTAGTAACCACGTGAATTTGATACTTACCTTCGCATATTTTTCGCATCTGAAGTATCGCATTTATCCCCTGATGAAATGCTCCACCTGCAGATATAGGTACTCCAAGAAGTACTATGATTTTCATTTCTGAATAATTTTTTTAATTTGTTTTTTGACAAGCATGTTCAAGAAAAAACGAAATTTATATTAAAACTTCCTTGCAATAAAGCAGACTCCAAATGTGTTTTCTCCGGGAGTATTTGCAGTAATCCATTCTTCTGCGCTTACAATTTCCATGTTCAACTCTTTCAGAAGAATCTGTATTTCGGGCATAAAGAAGTAGCGGACAGAATGGGTTTCCAATATAGTGACCAATTTAGAGGAAGCCTTTTCTTCAACAATTATTTCGTAGTTTACATCTACCACATTGCGATTGGGATGAAGTAATGGCTCCGCTATCCTAGTTACCTTGCACTTACCATTTTCAAACCGTTTCACTCCCGATTTAGGGTACTCGCTCAACACAGCAGGACCATACCAGCAATCAAAAATAAAAATGCCGCCTTTTTTTACATGCTTTGCTGCAGTTGCAAAACCAGCCTTCATAATGCTGTTTTCTGTGAGATAGTTCATCACATGAAAGAGAGATACAACAGTATCAAATTCTTTATCCAGTTTTAGAGAAGTGATATCTCCCTGCAGGAAGGATATGCCCTCAATACATTCTTTCCTTTGTTTCTCCTGCGCAAGCGTCACCATATTTTGTGATAGATCAACTCCTATGACATTATACCCTTTTTTTGCCAGATAAAAATCGTGACTTCCGGTACCACAGCCGAGGTCTAGTATTGTAATTGCCTGAGGACAATATTTCTTTATTAATGAGTCTACATAATTTACTTCCGCTTCATAGTTCTTTGTGCTATATAGTAAATCGTAATATTGAGCGTAATGATTGAAAACTTCCATTAAAAGATGGTTTTGAAGCGTTCTGCAGCTGTTACGATCTGTTCTTCGGTTAAGCCCAATCCGCTGGGTATATAAAATCCTCTTCGTGCAATATTTTCTGCAATAGGATATTTTTCTCCCGAGAATAATCCCATTTTTACAAATACAGGCTGTTCGTGCATACACCAAAAGAAAGGACGTGCACCAACGCCTATTTTATCAAGTCTGTTAATTGCTTCACTTGCATCGAAAGGTATTTCGTCTTTTAAAACAATGGCATATACCCAATAAATACTATCCGCATATTCAGTCTTAGCGAGGTTCAATTGTAGTCCTTTCACTTCAGATAGGAGTTGATTGTAGATTTCACCAATTCGTCTTTTTTTCTGAATAAACTGATCCATGCGTTCTAATTGCGCCAATCCTAGCGCAGCTTGTATATTAGTCATCCTGTAATTATACCCAAGTTCATCATGTACAAATCTTCTTTCAGATTTGAAACAAAGGTTTCTTAATGATTTACATCTTTGCGCCAATTCAGGGTCGTCAGTCGCAATCATACCACCTTCTCCGGTGGTGATGTGCTTATTAGGATAAAAGCTAAAACAACTAATGTCTCCGAAACTACCTACCGGTTTGCCTTTATAATGCTGTCCGTGTTGCTCGGCGGCATCTTCAATTATTTTTATATTATATTTTTTAGACAGGTCAATAACAGCATCCATTTCTACCGGTAATCCATAAATATGGACGACCATAATTGCCTTTGTTCTTGGGGTTATCTTTTCTTCAATTTTGGATATGTCCATATTCCATGTGAATGGATCCGAATCAACAAGAACAGGTATTGCGCCCACACGTGTAATTGCAGATGCGCAACAAATGATAGTGAAT
>Ga0194116_10002992_pt1 | contig 20919 bp, 17 predicted proteins | sample TA2MahsurfametaG_4_FD_148617 | JGI IMG/M metagenome (GOLD analysis project Ga0194116, IMG submission 148617) | Freshwater microbial communities from Lake Tanganyika, Tanzania - TA2015008 Mahale S9 surface | ecosystem: Environmental > Aquatic > Freshwater > Lake | place: Tanzania: Lake...
TTGGGTGACATCATTAACGGGCGACCGAGATGGCCTGGTCTATACCTATTCTGTCGCGGTAAATGGCGAGGTAAATGAAGTTATTGATCCATATGTGCGAGCTGCGACAATAAATGGTCGCCGGGGAGTTGTAGTCGATTTGAAGAGTACTGATCCGAGCGGTTGGAATAAAAAGAAGCCGGCCTTCTCAGGCAAGCCAACCGATGCGCTAATTTACGAATTGCATATTCGAGATCTATCTATGGACGAATCTGCGCCATTCCCAGACTCGGTTCGAGGGAAGTTTGCAGCTCTGTCATTTCCAAATCTAAAGGGCAAGAGTGGTCAACCTGTTGGTGTTGCTGCGATAAAGGATTTAGGTATAACTCATCTTCACATTCTTCCCATGTATGACTATGCCTCCGTTGATGAGAGCAATCCAACTTTTAATTGGGGTTATGACCCACTCAATTACAACGTTCCGGAAGGTTCATATTCAAGCAATCCAAATGATCCCAAGGCGAGAATAATTGAGCTCAAGCAAGCAATCCAAGCGCTACATAACCAAGGTATCCGAGTTGTAATGGATGTGGTTTATAACCACGTTTATGATGCAGGTTCATTTAGCCAATCAAAGATAGTGCCCGGTTATTGGTTCCGAACTACTCCAAGCGGAGCATTGACTAATGCTTCTGGAGTTGGAAATGACAGTGCTTCTGAGCGCAGTATGGTTAGCAAGTTCATCGTCGATTCAGTTAAGTACTGGGCTAGCGAGTACAACTTGGGTGGCTTTCGATTCGACCTTATGGGCCTTCATGACATAGAGACAATGACAAAGGTTCGAAATGAGCTCAATAAGATTGACCCATCAATCATCATTATTGGTGAGGGTTGGAATATGGGAACCCATCCAGAAGAAATTCGAGCAACTCAACGCAATATCAAGAGTCTTCCTGGGATTGCGGTATTTAACGACCAGATCCGTGATGGAGTTAAGGGATCAGTCTTCGATTCAACGGCCAAAGGGTTTGTAACCGGCGATTTCATAAAGAGCCTAAGCGTGAAGGCGGGAATCGTAGGAAACATCCAATTCTCTAATGATCTCTCTCCATCTTTCACAACTCTATCCCCTGCCCAATCTGTAAATTATGTAGAAGCACATGACAACAACACATTGGAAGACAAAATCCGCTTGAGTCTTCCCCATGTGATAGATGTTGAAGTAGCGCGACTACATCGTCTAGCCGGCTCTATACCAATTTTGGCTCAAGGCGTTCCATTTATCCATGCTGGCCAAGAGTTCCAGAGAAGTAAAGATGGCGATTCAAACTCTTATAAGTCTAGCGACAAAATCAATGCATTGAATTGGGAACTAGTGACAAGGAATGCGGTGACGCGAGATTACTATAAGGGCCTGATGGAAATCCGAAAGAACCATGCAGTCTTCCGATTATCAACCACTGCTCAAGTAAGAGGTTCCCTAAAGTTCTTACCTGCTCCTAATTCTGTAATCGCATATGAGTTAAATGGCGCTAAAGTAAAAGACAAGTGGAAGCAGATCGTTGTCATTCACAATGCTAACCAATCGGAATTTAAGCTTAAATTACCTAAGAAGGGTGATTGGAAAGTTGTAGTTGAGGGCGATAAAGCAGGGCTAAAGACGTTACGAACCCTGAAGAAGTCAGCTACTGTAGATGTTGCGGGACAATCAACAACCGTACTCTTTCTTGGTGAATAGAAAAAAGATTTGATTAGTAGGAAAGGTCGATAAAGTGCTAGGGTTCAGCCTAGTTTCTGCAAAATATGCCTAAATCCTGGTGGGTTGCCCGAGTGGCCAATGGGAGCGGACTGTAAATCCGCCGGCTTAGCCTTCAGTGGTTCAAATCCACTACCCACCACCACATTTTGACCTGCGGTTTTCTTTCTAATTGAGTTCTTTGAGCGCCTTACGAGTTGCATCTCCAAATGGATCGCGGGCTTGACATCCCACGGTCCAGAGGCCGAAAGTGAACTTATCTTGGGGGGTTGGGTTTCTCATGGCGAGAGCATGGAGGCGAAGTAAGTTGTCCCGCGAGACAGGGAGGAATGGAGCGCAAGCGCTACTACAGTTGAGCCGTTATGACGAAGAAAGTTCATGAGCACGAACTCGAACATGTTTATAGTCGAGAGAACCCGGTTCGAACGCTCTGGTATCTATATGAAAATCAGAAGACCAATCTGGCTCTCGCCTTCCTTTTCTTCTCTATTAAACATGCGCCTGCGTGGGTATTGCCGCTAGCCACTGCAAACATCATTGATGTCTTGGTCTATAAACAACCCATTGAAAATCTGATTTTTAACGCTGGACTCTTATTTGTTATTGTGTTGCAGAACTTCCCAGTCAATCTCCTTTATGTTCGCTATCTAGCTTTTGCGATTCGCAACGTTGAATATCGACTCCGTTCTGCGCTAGTAGAACGTATGCAGCAATTAACCATGGGATTTTATTTGCGTACAAATGCGGGCGCTCTACAAACCAAAGTGATCCGCGATGTAGAAAATATTGAAGGTATGGTACGACATGGGGCCGATGGCGGATTTGCGGCAATCAATTCACTTCTTGGCGCTGTTGTAATCACTGCAATCCGAATCCCGGAATTTCTACCCTTCCTCCTTTTTGTTGGCCCTATTACCGCGATAGTTATTATTCGCCTACGCAAAACTATGAATGATCGTAATGAAGAGTTCCGTGGGGAAATTGAGGAAATGTCTGCTCGAGTAAATGAAATGACGACATTGATTCCTATTACTCGAGCACATGGACTTGAACAGAGCGCTTTGCGTCAGATGCATGACTCCTTTAGTAACGTAAAAAGAGCCGGACTCAAGCTCGATGCATTTAACGCCAAATTCCAAGCAGCAGCATGGGTCATATTCCAGATTGCCAACGTGAGTTGCTTGGTAATTGCGGCATGGTGTGCGTATAACAGTTATTTCAATGTAAGTACAGGCGATGTTGTTCTTCTCTCGGCCTATTTTGGTCAACTCATTGGGTCGGTGATCTTGCTTTCAAGCTTGGCGCCATTTATCTCTAAAGGTCTGGCGTCGGTGCGCTCTTTGGGTGAAGTTCTTGAATCTCCTGATATTGAAGTGAATTCAGGTAAGAAAAAGGTTTCTAGCGTCCAAGGAAACATCGAGTTCAAAGAAGTTTCCTTGATGTATCCAGGTGCTTCAACATGGGCGCTCTCTCAGATCAATGTTAAAGCCGGTCCTGGAAAAGTTACTGCGCTGGTGGGCGCTTCAGGTTCTGGAAAATCTACCTTCATTAATCTGGTGATTGGATTTTTGCGCCCATCCAAGGGACAATTCTTACTCGATCACCAGAATATGAGCGAACTTGATATGCGTGAAGTTCGTAAATATGTATCGATGGTTCCTCAAGAATCTGTGCTCTTTGATGGAAGTGTTCGAGATAACGTCACATACGGAATTTCAGATGTTTCAGAAAGTAAATTTATTCAAGCGCTTAAGGATGCTAACGCTTGGGAATTTGTCTCCCAATTGCCAGATGGCCAAGACACGATTGTTGGTGAACGTGGTGCACGAATATCTGGCGGCCAGAAACAGCGCTTGGCTATTGCGCGCGCTCTTATTCGTAATCCAAGAATTTTGATTCTTGATGAGGCCACATCTGCCCTAGACTCAGAATCTGAGAATTTGATTCAACAAGCTCTGGCTCATCTCATGAAAGATCGGACCACTTTTGTGGTTGCTCATCGACTCTCCACCATTATGCGCGCTGACGAAATCATCGTTCTAGACCAAGGAGTTCTCGTTGAACGTGGAACTCATACCGATCTTCTGGCTAAGAAGGGTGTTTATTTCCGGCTTTTTTCGGCACAATCGAGTTTTATCACCGCGTAGAGATGGAGCGAGCATGTTGATTGGGAGACCATTATCAGAACTTCAGAAATATCGTCCTGATCTCACCAAACAGAGTGACTTCGATACTTTCTGGAGCGAAACTCTCGCTACACATATCGATCTCAATCCAAAAGTAACTCTGGAGAAATTCCATTTTCCCGTTAATCAATTAGAAGTTTTTGATGTAACGATTGAAGGATTTAATCGAGAGCCAATCAAAGGTTGGTTCTTATCTCCTCGTGGTCTTACTTCACCACAACCAACAATGATTCATTTCGATGGATATGGTGGAGGTCGAGGCAATCCACAAGAATGGCTCTTCTGGACAACCTGCGGTTATCCCACACTTGTGATGGACACTCGCGGTCAAGGTGGTGGCTATCGTCGTAGTGATACACCTGATGGTCCATATCCACGCGATAGCCAAGCTTCAGGTTTTATGACCATGGGCGTGATGAGCCCAGAAACATATTATTACCGTCGTGTTTATAGCGATGCTGTTGCATTTGTTCGGGCTGCAAAACAATTACCTAATGTCGATGCCTCTCGACTTGTCACAGTCGGTGGAAGTCAAGGCGGAGGAATTTCAATAGCAGCAACAGCGCTCTCCAAAGAAGTTTTTGCAACGATGCCAGATGTGCCATTTCTCTGTCACTTTGCGCGCGCAGTTGAAATGGTTGATACCTATCCCTATCAAGAGATTGTGAATTACTGCAAAGTCCATCGCACAAAAATTGAACAAGTAATGAAAACCTTGAGTTACTTCGATGGCATGAATCTTGCTTCGATAACTGAGGCGCCAGCGCTCATTAGCGTGGGATTACATGATCCAATCTGCCCGCCAGACACTGTTTATGCGGCGATCAATCATTGGAAAGGTAAGGCTGATGTCCAAGTCTGGGAGTTCAATACTCATGAAGGTGGCGGAACTGATAACCAGATTGTTCAAGCGCAGTGGATTAAGAAACAGCTAAGCGGGTCTTGCTAATGCGAAGTCACTTAGGTTACGGATTCAATGCCCAGTGGGCATATTCAACGGAATGGATGCCTGAACCTAAACCGGCCGACACTCGCATGTTGGATTTCATGGCTAAATATGATTTCAACTTCCTTCGCTTGCCATTGGATTATCGATATTGGATGCCCGATATAACTAAAGCGCCGCTGGAATCTTTTCTCGATGTCTTAGATGGGTACGTGCATGAATCAATTTCACGCGGAATTCATATCAGCATCAATCTTCACCGAGCTCCCGGTTACTGCATCAACGGTTGGGAGAAAGAATCCACCAATCTTTGGATTGATGAATTACCACAACAAGCATTTGAAATTCTTTGGACTACCGTGGCTCGGAAATACAAAGGCAAATATGTAGATGAGATGAGCTTTGATCTTGTTAATGAACCACCCGACATTGGGCAACGAGGATTCACTCGCGACATCCACCAGAAAGTAATTCGCAAGATAACAAATGCGATTCATGCTATTGATCCAGATCGAATTGTTGTTATTAATGGTTTAGCCGGCGGGCACCTGGCAATGCCAGAACTAGCTGATCTCAATGTGGTCCATAGTGGTCGCGGCTACCAACCGATGCTAGTCTCGCACTACAAAGCAGAGTGGTGGGATGGAAGCAAAGGAATGCCAGTTCCGACCTATCCATGTGAATACAACGGCCAAAGGTGGGATTACGACGCGCTATGGGAGTTTTACGCGCCATGGCGAGAAGTTCAGTCGATGGGGCGCCCCGTACATATTGGCGAATTTGGCTGCTACAAGTACACCGATAACGAAGTTTCCCTCCGATGGTTTAAAGATCTCTTCGCAATTTATCGAAAATCAGGATGGGGATATTCACTCTGGGAATTTGATGGAAACTTTGGAATCGCAAACCATAATCGCCCTGGAGTGAAATACGAAAATTTCGAAGGCCTCAATATCGATCGTGGACTTCTTGATTTGATGCTGGAGAGCCGAATCTAGCAAGTTGTCTCATCGGACAAGAACGTTTTGCTTGACATTGTTTTAGCAAAGAACAAAACTCGCCCTATCATGGATCGCAAAAAAATCATCGTGCCGCTTGTGCTTGCCAGCATCCTGTCTGTGGCGTATTTCAGCGCGGGCCCTCGTGTTCCAATGGATAACGATTCGACTTCATCATTGGCAATTGCGGAAAAAGAAAGAGAAGAAGCGGTCAATGAAGTCGAAGGCGGATTTGGTAGCGATATAACTTTGGCAGATGGAAATGTCATCAGCATTTCTGAACCAACGGAATGGAAGCCTAAAGATTTCAACGCCCTAGGCGTCGAAGGCAGACCCCAGATCATGACCGTGAAATTTACGAATAAGAGTTCTGCGGATTTCGACATGAGCTACTTTGCAATTATCGAATCTTCTTTTGCGAGCGACTTATCTTCCTCATGTGTTGATGTCTTCGAATTGGATTCTGATGTCAAAGGTCTTCCCGAAGATCCCATAATTAAAGCGGGAGCGAGCGCCGAGTTTCTCTGGGCGATTGTCTGTCCAGCTCCTAAGGGAGATGCGCTGACGCTGACCTTCAGCCTCAATGAGTCCGACATTGTCACGTTAACCAGCACCGTTAAGTAAGCGCCCCGCTTTTACGCGGGAAATGTCCAATAAGACAGGTAAATCGTTATAGAGAATCTACGGCTAAGCGTCTTGACAACGCTGTCATAACGCGGAATTCTCTCCGCTAGCGCAGCGATAGGCGCTTGCGTGTCTATGTAAGGAGTAAATAGGTGAAGCGTTTAGGAGCAATAGCAGTTGCTGTTGCCATGGTAGCTAGCGCGCTAATTAGCGTCCCAGCTAACGCTGCGGCTAAGCAAACATTGACCGTCTGGGCAACTGGTGGCGATGCAGATGCAGCCGTATTGGCAGAAGCAGGAAAACTCTTCATGGCGAAGAATCCAAAAGTCACTGTGAAAGTTGAAGCAATTTCATGGGGCGATGGTTTTGCCAAAGTATTAGCTGCTGCAGCAGCCCAGAAAGGTCCAGATATTTTCACTGGCGGTCTTTCATGGGGTATCTCGGCAGGAAATAAGGGAGCGCTCGCAGATCTTCGCGGCCTCTCAGTAGTAAGCAAAGTGCAACCACTTGTTGCACCACAGATCTTCAAAGCACTTGTTGGCTATAAGAGCAGCAAGGTGTACGCAGTTCCTTACGACCTAACTTTGATGATGATGTTCTATGACAAGACAACATTGTCCAAAGCAGGCGTAACTGCAGCACCAAAGACTGTTGCTGATTTCAATGCTGCGGCTGCAAAACTCAAGACAGCTGGAGTTAAAGTACCTGTTTATAACGAATGGGGTAACGGCGACTGGCTCGGATTCTTTTCATGGCTCTATTCCATGGGTGGATCGCTCTATGACTCAAAGTGCAAAGTTTCAATTAACAATGCAAAGGGCGTTGCAGCTCTTGAGCAGTACAAGAAGCTTTACACCGAACATGGTGCACTTAAGCCAGGTGTTGCTGATTGGTCGATGAATGACAACATTCAAAAGGGTAACTACGGAATTGGATTCTCTGGAAACTTCCAGGCCAGCTCTTATTACACCTACTACAAGGATTACAAGAACTGGACCGCAGCATCAGTACCTGCTGCACCTGGTTCAAAGAGCGTTGCCTTCATTGGCGGACGTGGAATTTCAGTAATGAACTACATCCCACGTACCAAGCAGATCCTTGCCGGTAAATTCATCATGTCGCTTTACCAAGAAGACGTCGTTAAGGCGATGAACGTTGTTGGTGCAGCGCAGAATGCAATCTTCCTTTCACCTGTATCGAAGTTTGCAGACACAATCTCTTCATACCCTGCAGATGTTTTGGCGACCATCAAGAGCCAGCTTGCTGATGCTCAAGGTCCACCAACTGCAATGGTTGGGAAGATGCACAGAACGATGTAACAAATGCACTTCAGAATTACCTATTCGGAACTTCTACAGCAAAGCAAGCACTTGATGATGCTGCAGCTGCGATGAAGGCTAAGGCTTAAACACCTTAGTTTTCACCAGGATGTGTGATTAGTTGATTCTCGAGGGGAATGGCTAGTAAAGTTGATGGAGGGGTTAATGCCCCTCCATCTCTTTCGTAAATCCTTTACTTATAATTTTCGAACACGATTGGCGAAAAAATGAGCTCACCAATGTTTGCTGACTCAAAGAAGTACGCCCCTAGCAAGCGCACTGGTTTCCGTAAATTTAGTGAAGCAGGTCTTTCTACATATTTAATGCTCTCGCCATTTGCGCTCTTATTTATTGTTTTCGCTGTCTATCCAGTTTTAGCTAGCTTGAGATTATCTTTCATGCGTTACAACGCGATTTGTAATCCAGATCAATCTCCATGTGGTTCAGTTGGATTTGGTAACTACCAGTACTTGATAATGGATGACTCTCGCTTTCACAAAGCGCTACTGAACACAACGCTGTATGTAATCGGGTCGGTCATCATGGGAATGATTGCCTCTTTAACATTGGCGCTCGTGCTTCAAGAAGATACTCGCTCCAATCGCGTCCTTCGCGTTATTTTCTTCTTACCTTCCGTCACCTCAGGCATTGCAATCGTTTTGGTGTGGGGCTGGGTTTTCCGTGGCGACGATATTGGCCTACTCAATGCCCTCTTTAATTTTGTTGGTTTGCCTACGGTGGAATGGCTCGCTACCCCATCTCTTGCTATTCCAATTTTGATCTTTATGGCGATGTGGGGCGGAGCAGGTTTTGGAATGGTGCTCTTCTTGGCTGGACTCAACTCGATTCCTGCGATGTATTACGAAGCTGCTGTTATTGATGGCGCTGGACCTCGTGAGCGCTTCCGCTACATCACTCTTCCTTTGTTGCGCCCTGTAATGGTGTACGTCGGTATTACCGGCACCATCGGCGCTTTCCAAATCTTTGAAGGCGTTTACTTGTTATTCCCAACATCAGTCGGATCTATTGGCGGTTTTAAAGATATGGCGCTGATGATTGTGCCGTATCTATACGACATGGGATTCAATAAATTCCGCTTGGGATATGCCTCAGCAATCGCATGGATTCTCTTTGGAATTATCTTCGCAATCAGCATGATCAACCTGAAGTTGACTCGTTCATTGGAGGATTTGCGATGAGCGCCGTTGAGTTGACGAAGAAGCAACAGAAAGCGCTTGATAAAGCGATGGATCGCGGCGGAAATTTCACGAATCCTTTTGAAAAGCGCAGCAAGAATAAATGGCGCCGTTCACCTTTGTACTTGCTCACGGTCGTCATGATTGCGCCGTATTACTGGATGATTACTTCATCTTTTAAGTCAGTGAAAGAACTACAAGAAGTTCCTCCAACGGTCTATCCGAAGAATTGGATTAGCGGCAACTATTACGATAAGAATTTCGACCCAATGCAGTTCCAGCAAGATGTTATTCAAGGTCTATTCCAACGTTACCCAGATATCAAATTCGGCTTCTTTAGATTTATGTACAATAGCGTTTTTGTGAATATCAGCATCACAATTTTGACGCTCTTTATCGGATCATTAGCTGCGTATGTAGTCGCGAAACATCGATTTAGAGGCAAGCGCGCGATTTATCTCACCATCATCGGCTCGATGATGATTCCATGGCAAGTTGGACTTATTCCTGGATTCTTATTGGTAGATGATTTTGGGTGGCTCAATACTTATTGGGCTTACATAATTCCTGCGCTACCAAAGGCTTTTATCGTCTTCTTCTTAGTGCAATATCTCAGTAGCATTCCTGATGAATTAATCGAAGCTGCTCGTATCGATGGTGCTCGAGAATTTACGATTTATTGGCGAATCGTTCTTCCGTTATTAAAACCTGCTCTCGTGGCGATGATGATCTTCACGGCAATCGGTGAATGGAATAACTTCCTCTGGCCACTTATCATTGTTCAAACCCAAGATATGGCTAACCTACCTGTGGCCTTAGCTTTCTTAAGAAATACTGGCGCAGGAAATATCGGCTCTCAAGGTGTGATTATGGCTGCCTCACTTATCACTTCGATTCCCACGATTCTGCTCTTCTTCTTAACCCAGAAACACTTCATTCGTGGAATTGCGCTCTCGGGATTGAAGTGAGATGAAGCGAATGGCAATTGGACTTCTTAGTAGCGCACTTGTAGTCGGAGCTCTTCCCACATCTAGCGCCTCGGAACTCTCATGGGAGATCCGCAATAAAGGTGGAAAAGTATCCGCAACAGAATTAGCGCTACAAGGTTTACCTACTGCAGAAAATCCCTTTGATCCTACCTATGCAGATGTAGTCGCAAGCGTCACCGATCCAACTGGACATTCGTTTTCGATTCCGATGTATTGGTATCAAGGCTATGAAATTGTGGCGTCATATAACCAACTCTCTAATCGCAAAGTTGGTAATCCTGAATGGCGCCTAAAATTCCGCCCCACATCACTCGGAGATTTTAAAGTTCAAGTCCAAGCGAAAATCAATGGTCAAGTCATCCAAGTCCCTTCATTTGCTTTTACTGCAGTAGAAAAATCACCAGAACCAATAAAGATCAAAGGAAGAAACTTTGTTCAAGGTGAGGAAATCTTTATTCCTTTTGCCTACAACATTGCCTGGGCAAATCGTTATGAAGAGATTACAAAATATGAACGATGGTTTAAAGCGGCCTCTTCAAATGGCGTCAATGTGGCTCGAGTATGGATGGCATCGTGGTCTTTAGGTATTGAGTGGAATGACACTGGGCTCGGCGATTACACCAAAAGACTTGATCGTGCCTGGGCTCTCGATCAAGTATTTAGAATCGGTGCAAAATACGGAGTCGGCATTGATCTGGTGTTAATCAATCATGGAGCATTTAGTGAATCAACGAATCCAGAATGGTTTGCCAATCCATATAATGAGTTGAACGGCGGCCCCATTGCAAACCCAAGTGAATTCGCCACTAACTCCACTGCACGAAAATTCTGGGAACAGAGACTTCGCTACATAACATCTCGTTGGGCCGGTGAACCTGCGCTTTTCACCTGGGAATGGTGGAATGAAGTTAATTTTACGCCCATTTCTGGCCAAGTGTTGACTGATTGGATCGCATGGTCGGATTCACTTTTGAAGAAGTGGGACCCTTATAAATCACTCACAACAACATCATGGTCATCCGGTGCAAGTCTTCAAGATTGGAGCGTCGTAGATTACGCAGTCACGCATGTTTATGATGATAAAGATCCAATCAAAACTTTAGCCGCCCAAGCTACTGCGCTACGCGAAGCGGTTCCAAAGAAGCCAATTCTCGTTGGTGAAATGGGTTCTGGAACCGTTACCGAAGATCCTTTTACTGATCCTTATGGGCTACATCTTCATAATGCACATTGGGCTGCAACCTTTGTGGGCTTTGGTGCACCCGCGTCATACTGGTGGTGGGATACCTATGTTGATCCACTTAATCTGTGGGGATTAACCAAAGGGCTATCGCTCTTAGTGAAAGGCACAAACCCAGTTGAGATGCAGAGTTCTGAAATCTCCACTTTGAAATCTACCTCAACACTTTTATTGAGCGACCAAAGTAATGTTTTGGGTTGGATTCGACACAATAACTACGATCGAAGTGCAAAGGCACGATTACTTTTGGAAGCAGCCATCAAATCTCTCAAGACCAAAAAACCACCACAAACAAAGTTCCCTGATCCGCAATCCAAAGGTGGGAAGGTATCAATTCCTGTTCTAGCTAATGGAAAATATCAGGTTACTGTTCTTGAAACGAAGAGTGGGTGGACTTTGAAGAGTTACACCGTGGACTCCAAAGATTCCACAATCACATTCGCCGTTCCGGCCTTCGTTGGCGACGTGGCCTTCAAAGCAGTACGGAAGGTAGGGTGAGGAATGTGGTGACTGAATCTATTGAACCCATAGCCCATCCAACTCTAGCCGACGTTGCTGCAATCGCAGGAGTAAGTATTAAAACTGCCTCCCGTGTTTTAAATGATTCGGTCAATGTCGCCCCTGATACCGCAGAAAAAGTACGAAAAGCGGCATCACTTGTGGGATATCGATCCAATCGCATCGCACGCGAACTTCGTGGTGGCGCACTCAGCAATCTCATTGGCATGGTGATCTCAGATCTTGCTAACCCTTTTTATGCTGGGCTTGCTGCTGGAGCCGAGAAGAAACTTTCAGAAGCCGGACTTGATTTGATTATTGCAACTGCACGAGATGATGCAGATCGCGAACGTGCGCTGATTGATTCATTACTCGAACGACGAGTTCGCGGACTGGTGATTGTTCCTTCTGGAGAAGATTATTCCTATCTCCACGTCGAAAGAAAACGTGGGTACTCATTTGTATTTGTAGATCGCCCAGCTGCTTACCTTGATACTGACACAGTGCTTGTAGATAACCAAGGTGGAATTGCGGTCTGCCTTGATGAACTTTTGAAACAGAATTGTAAGAAGATTGCAATTATTGCTGATACGCTCAATATTTGGACTGCATCAGAACGTATCGAAGGCTTCAAACGCGCGTGTCTATCTCGAGGCGTTGACCAACGAGATATACATGTTGTCACAGGGATTCACACGACTGAAGAGGCGAAAGCTGCAACACATAGTTTGCTTGGATCAACTTCGCGGATTGATGGAATTATTGCCACTAACGATCTGATTGCAATGGGAGTGGGCGAAGTAATTCACCAAGATAAGAGCGCAATCCGAGTTGTGAGCTTTGATGATTTCCCTAGCGCAGAACTCTTTGACATCAAATCACTTGATCACGATCCTCAGAGGCTTGGACGATTGGCTGCTGAAGTTCTTCTCAAGCGTATTCAGAATCCAACAGATACTCGATACGTAACTGAGGTTATGAAACTCGGTCTTCATGAACGCGCTCCACGCACTCAGAAAGCGGCTGCCAATGGCTAAAGTCGCACTTGCCGTTGATATCGGCGCCACCAAGGTCGCGCTTGCGCTCGTTGATCGCGATCTCGCCGTGCACAGCAAACACGAGCTGATACTCGGAGATTCCACTTCGGAAGGATTATGGAAAGCCATTGCCGGTAGCGCTCGGCCAATGATTTCGGGTCTCAATGGAAACCTTCTTGGAGTAGGAATTGGTTCTGCCGGACCATTGCATTTAGAGATTGGTGCAATCAGTCCGGTCAATATTCCTATCTGGCGGAAGTACCCGATCGTCGAGAAATTTAGAGAACTCTCAGGAAGTCACAACGTCGTTCTCCATGGTGATGCGATGGCGCTTGCTCATGCCGAACATGTGCTGGGCGCAGGCCGCGGTTCGGACAATATGTTGGGAGTGGTTGTCTCTACGGGCGTTGGTGGTGGATTGATTATTGAAAATAAAGTCTTTACTGGCGATACTGGAAATGCCAGCTTTATTGGTCACCAGACAATCAATTTTGATGGCGAACTATGTGTTTGTGGCAGAAATGGTTGTGTAGAGGTTTATGCCAGTGGACCTCGAATGGTTGCAATCGCGCAATCACGTGGCTGGAGCGGCGGAAATACTTTTGTTGATCTCGCAGCTGATGCTCGAAATGGGAACGTCGTCGCACTCACTGTCATTGATGAAGGCGCACGAGCTCTGGCACTCGGAATCATTAATACTCTAGGAAATCTCGATATCACGACCGTAGTTGTAGGCGGCGGAGTAACTCAAGCAGGAGATATTTATTGGGAACCACTTCGACGTCACGTAAAGAACGAATCACGCTACTCAGGATTCTTAAACGATATCGTTTTGCGCCCAACTGAGCTACGCCGCGATGCTGGACTTATTGGAGCGGCACTTGGCGTGCTAGATGGAAATTCAGTTCTCGTTTAAAAGTTCACCACTATGAAAGGGAAGACGTGTCACTAGGAAAGTCAGATCGTCCATGGGGTCGACATGAAATACTCCAGGAATCTGCCACCCACAAAGTGAAATGCATCTGGGTAAATCCCGGAAAACGCCTTTCTTACCAACGCCACCAAAAGCGTGCGGAACACTGGTTTATCGTCGCTGGAGAAGCGGATGTCACTATTGATGGTCAGATTCGTAGAGTCGGAGCTGGCGATACTGTTGATTTCGCTATCGGCGTTCTTCATCGAATTCACAATGTTGGTACTAGCGATGTGATTTTCGTTGAAGTTCAGACCGGAACGTACTTCGGTGAAGATGATATCGAACGCGTCGAAGATGACTTTGGCCGATGAAATGACAATCAATAATTCCGAGACTCTTTCAACTTCCTGGAAAGCACGATTATCACTTCGTCCTGATGCTTGGAAAGTTTCGCCAGTTAAAGATGGCCACAACGCTTGGCGAAATGATCCTGGCGCCATCAAGGTATTTAATCCACCTCTAGAAATACCAGCCACTGTTCCAGGGAGCATTCATACCGACTTAATTGCTGCTGGAATCATTAAAGATATTTCTATTGATGGCAAAGAACAGGATCAGTTCTGGATTTGGAAGACGGATACCGAATACTCAACAACGATGAAGCGCGATACCCGTCCGGGGAATAAAACGCTCGTGTTCTATGGTCTCGACACAATTTGTACTATCTTCGTGAATGGTAAAGAAAAACTTCAAACTAAGAATATGCACCGTTCGTATCGATTGGATCTCACCACAGAACTTGCCGCAGGAGATGTCGAACTAAGAGTTGCCTTCAAGGCGCCACTCAAAGATGCTGAAGATGAGATAGCTAAAGTTGGAAACTTCTACGCCCGTCCTTATGAAATGCCATATAACTATCAACGGAAGATGGCATGTTCCTATGGCTGGGATTGGGGTCCTATCACCGTATCTTCTGGTATCTGGAAGAAAGTTGAATTACAACGATGGGATGATGCTTATCTCCACGACTGTTCAATAACCACAACGGTTGAAAGTGGAGTCCCGTCCGTTAATTATCAAGTACGAGTTGGCGGGGTCTACAAAGATAAATCGATACGAATTTCAGTAGCCGACACATCTGGAAAGCCTATTTTCCATGAAGAACACTCACTTTTAAGCGGCCAGCTCCGCGCCATCCGCGATATCCCACTGGCTCACTTATGGCATCCACGAGGTAGGGGAGAACAGAAACTCTATAACGTTACTTTTGAACTCATTGATTCCAACGGTTCCGTGGTTGAAGTTAAATCAAAGCGAATTGGTTTCAGAAAAGTTGAACTAGATACATCTTTAGTCGCCAAAGAAGTTAGTGGCAAAGATGCAAAACATATGTTTGCAATCAAAGTAAATGGTGAACGTTTATGGATTCGAGGTGCAAACTGGATTCCTGATGATCCATTCCCAACTCGCGTTAGCAAGGAACGTTATCGCCAACGCATCAGCGACATGTTGGAAGTAAACATCAACGGCATCCGAGTATGGGGTGGCGGACTTTACGAGTCTGATGATTTATATGATCTCTGTGATGAAGAAGGAATCGTTGTGTGGCAAGACTTTCTTTTTGCCTGCGCTGCATACCCTGAAACAGACGAGATGTTTGAAGAAGTTGCGGCGGAAGTAGATGAGAATGTTAGACGTCTATCGTCACATCCAAGTTTGGTTATCTGGTGTGGAGGTAATGAATGTATTGAGGGATATCAATATTGGGGATGGAAAGAACAACTACAAGATACGCCGTGGGGCGAAACTTTCTATCGTCGAACGATTCCTGGGATACTTTCAGATCTCGATCAATCACGACCATACATACCTGGTTCACCCATTGCTACGCATTCAGAAGATGTAAAGAATTTTGATTCGGGCACCAACCACATTTGGGATGTCTGGAACGAATTGGGTTATGAACGGTATGAACAATATTCACCATCATTCGCTGCTGAATTTGGATTTAACGGACCTGGCTCTTGGTCGATGTTGACTCGGGCAATTGGTAGTAATGACCTTGATTCCCGCACCCCCGAAGTCGCCTATCACCAGCGCGCTTTTGATGGAATGACAAAGATTGCCAATGGTTTGAAGCGTGAGTTCGCAGAACCTCCCGTTTCTGGCCATGCATGGTATTTCGCAGCCGCCTTAGATCAAGCCCGTGCTGTGGAAATTGGATTGAAGCATTTCCGCAGTCTCTATGAGACCTGTTCTGGATCAATTTTGTGGCAATTCAACGATATGTGGCCGGCAATTAGCTGGGCGGTACTTGATTACACCGGATTTAGAAAATTGGCCTGGCATGCAATGAAAGCGGCATATCGTCCTCGCACAATATGCGTAGGCAGAGTCGACCAAGGTGCACAAGTCACCATAATCAATGATCTTGCCCAACCTTGGAACTGCAGCGTTGATGTTGCACTAGTTTCATCATCAGGAGAGATTGTTAAAACTCATAAAATAGAACTCACGATTCCTGCGTATGGAGTTTCTCGCACTGCTATGACAGATCACTTTGCTGAAATCCACAAAGGTGACTATGAAGGTTTTATCGTTGCGACATCTGATGAATGTCGGGCGGCCCGTCGTTCAACTCTCCAACCTGCAAAAGCCGCTCCCCGCCATGACCTCAGCGTCACAACGGAATTTAAAGGAGATAGTTTGCAAGTAGTTGTGAAGGCAAATAGTTATCTCCATGAACTCTCATTGCTTTCAGAAATTGCTGGAATTGGAACTCAAGTCGATTCTCAAATGGCATATCTCTTTCCTGGCGAAACCCATACATTTAATGTCACTGGTCCGCGAGAAATCTTGGCTGAAGTTCAATCACGTATCGAGGAACTCTTGTGGACGCATAACCGAGTTGTGAATGGCTGACTTTTCAATCACAGATTTCGGTGCCGTCGCTGATGGCACCACTCTTAACACCGAAGCAATCGATCGGGCGATTGAAGCTGCGAGTGCAGTCGGTGGCCGAGTAGTAATACCTGCAGGCGGCACTTTTTTATCGGGCTCGATTCTGCTTCGCGGGGCACTGGAATTTCACTTGGAAGAGGGCGCTCACCTTAAAGCCTCAGATCGTTATGAAGATTACTTGCCGCACCACCAAATCCCACATGTAACTCGTGGAACGGTCGTGGAAGAAGTTTTACCACAACGATCTTTTATCTCCGCTTTTGAAGCTCATGATCTCTCCATCACTGGAAAAGGAACTATCGATGGTAATGCCGACGGCTTTATCTCTGAACGCGGCCAATACATTCACAGCATGAGAGGACCTGTTGGAGGACGTTCTCAGTATCTTGAACGTCCATTTACGGTTTTTCTTGTCGGTTGTGACGCCGTTGATATCCATAACATTACTATCAAAGATCCTGCTTTTTGGGCGCTTCGCCTAACGGGATGTAATGACTCTGCGATTACCGGAATCTCGATTCTTACCGATCTTATGGTTCCCAACGCTGATGGGATTGATATTGATCGATGCCAGAATGTTCAAATTACAAAGTGCACGCTGATAACTGCTGATGATTGCATCTCCTTAAAATCGTGCTGTGGAACCTCACAATATGGCTCAGTACGAAATATCTATATCTCCCAGTGCTTTATGAAGAGTACGTCGGGTGCAATAACTCTCGGAACCGAGTCTGTTGGTCTCATTGAGAATGTCATCGTTACTGATTGCATAGTTAAAGATTCCCACCGAGGATTTGCTGTCAGAGCTCGCGAAGGCGGGCTCATCTCAAATGTCGTCTTCGAGAATTCTATTGTTGAAACGAGAGCTTTTAGCGAATCATGGTGGGGCCACGGAGAAGCACTTCATGTCACTGCATTTTCGTGGGATGACCCAACACAAGAATGGAATCCTGAGCATGGAAATATCGAACGCCAACTCGAAGGAAGAGTTGATGGCGTGAAGTTCTCTAACATTCGAGTTGAGAGTGAAGCTGCGATTCTGGTGTGGGGTGGCCATCATGAATTAGTGAAAAACATTGAATTTAGCCGGATTTCGCTCACTATGAAGAAGGCATCGAAGTGGTCGCCGCGTATTGATTTACGACCAAACCCCATCATCGATTTTGTTAGAGAAAAGCCGGCCGCATTTACATTACGTAATGCCAAGAATGTGGCAATTGTGAACACTGAGATTCAGTGGGATCCTCAATCTCGCTCTGAGTATTCCAAGGCAATGGATCACGAAAATATTGATGGTTTCTACACGCACAATCTTACTTTTGAACAACCGTGAGATTTCGCGCTGATATTCAAGGCCTTCGGGCGCTGGCTGTTCTCTTGGTAATAGGACATCACTTTTTTCCCGATTCGGTGACGGGGGGATTTTTCGGAGTTGATGTCTTTTTTGTGATATCTGGGTACATCATCACTTCAACTTTGATGGAAAGTTCAAGTAAGTCCTCAAAGAAGTTTTTGCTCGATTTCTATGCTCGCCGAGTCCGTCGAATCTTGCCTTCTGCTCTTGTGGTGATCCTATTATCAGTCATCGCAACATGCGTGTTGTTGGGTTCCATCACAGGTTCTGATACAGCGCGAGATGGAGTCTTTGCTTCTCTATTCATAGCCAACATTCACTTCAATTCATCAGCCATAGACTATTTTGCTGCTGGGCTTCCACAGCCGATTCTTCAGCACTATTGGTCACTTGCCATTGAAGAACAGTTCTATCTCCTTTGGCCACTCATATTCTTCTTCTCGAGGAAATCTACAATTCGCGTGATTGCTGTTATTACTCTCTCGCTTACTTCCTTCGTCTATGCAATTGTCGAAATATCAAGTGCATCTCCAACGGCATATTTATCTACTCTGACGCGAGTTTGGGAATTAGGAATTGGAACCGCAGTCGCTCTCTTGAACTTTCGCGTTTCAAACCGACTTATAAGCTACACATCTGTTATTTCTCTCATTGTTCTGTCGTTGATGTACACGCCTAATACTGATTTTCCAGGGTTCCCAGCGCTTGTTGTTGCGCTACTGACCTGTTCCGTAATCATCAGCGCTGACTCCAACAAAGTTCTAGCGTCAAAGGTGATGACTTGGATTGGAGATTGTTCATACACGCTATACCTCGTGCATTGGCCCATTTTTCAGATTGCATTCCTTTATCGGGGCACATCTTTAGCATTGAGTGAAAAGATACTTTTACTTCTGTTGTTAACGGTGGTCAGCACAGTACTTTTTAGGTATTTAGAAAATCCAATACGGCGCTCCGAGACATTGAAGAGAAATCCATATCAGACCATCGCGATCGGCATTGGTGCTATACTGGCTACGATTCTAATCTTGGGGTCGCTAAGGAGTTTGGTGTGAAGCAAATCAAAATCATCGCTGCTGCGATCATTATGCTGATTGGACTTATCTCTCCAGCCCAAGCTGCCAAAGTTGGCCAGTCTTGTTCCATAATCGGCGCAACAAGTGCAGAACTGGTTTGTTTGGCGCAAGGGAAGAAAAAGATTTGGCAGAAATTGCAAACAGTAGAAGGTGTTCAGAAAGTAATTGAACTTTCTTTAAAAACAACTACTCTGCCAAAGAATCTCAAGCCGGCTTTAAAAAATGTTAGAAGTGATAAGAGTTTCTGGTTAGACCAAGAATGTTCTGTGGACTTCGAAGATATCAAAGTTCCCGAATGTCTTGCTGGCGACCCTAATGGCAAGAAGATCATGGTGGTCTACGGAGATTCGCATGCATCGATGTGGATGACTTCTTTGGACCAAATAGCAAAGAAGAGTGGTTACAAGATCCATCTTTTTGCAAAGTTGGCTTGTCCATTGGTGGAAACAACAATCTGGAGTTATCAATTAAATCGACCCTTCACGGAATGCACTTCGTGGCAACAACTCGTTTTACCGAAGATTCAAGGGCTGAAAGCGGATCTTCTCATCGTCACAGATCAATGGAAACCAGCAGTCGTAGATGGAAAAAAGTCAGATTTTGATACTCCTGCGATGTGGGAAGTTGAATTTCCCAAAGCGTTGCAAAGACTTCAGTCGTACGCCAAGCGTTTAGTGGTTATTAGCAACAATCCCAGCATGCAACAAGATTCGGTCACATGTGCCAGCAAGCCTCGTGCCAATCTTGCACTCTGTAGCGCAGGTCGCTCTCAAGCCGGTAACGAAAAAATCAACGCAATCGAAGAAAGTGCAACGACTGCATTAGGAGCAACTTTTATCGATGCTGTTGACTTAGCTTGTTCGGATTATCTCTGTCCGGTAGTGATTGGCGAAAGGTTTGTGTATTTTGATCAATGGCACTTCACCCAGACGTACATCAAGTGGTTAACACCCGTTATTGCAAAATCGCTTAACCTTTAGCAATTTAATTCATCAGCCATAGATTATTTTGCTGCTGGGCTTCCACAGCCCATAGTTTGCAGTAGTTCACGTATCTGGAGTTCACCTGTTTCAAGGTTCACATTTGACCAACGAAGACCTAGCGCCTCACCCTGGAGTAGTCCATAAAAGCAAGCAATTACCCAACGAGCGTGCCAGAAAGTTCCTTTTACGTGGTTAATTGGCATTTTAACTTCATCGTAAGTAAGGGGATTGATGTCTTTTTTCTCACAAACAATCTCATCTTACTTTAAGACGGGATTGTCGGTTACCCATTCCTTTTTGACAAGAAATGCAAATGCAGCAGAGAGAAGAGCTTTTGCTTGCTGGCGGGAACGGTCACCCACCTTTCCTTCCATACCTTCAAGAAAGGCATTGATATGGTGCTTATTCATTTCCACAATCTTGATGTGGCCAAGTGAAGGGAGTACCCAGTTCTCTATGAAACCTACGTAACGTTCGTAAGTAGTTGGAGCCACTTTCTTGCGATGCTTATCGTGTAACCAATCTGGCATGAAGTCGATAAGTTTCAGATTAATCACTTGCTTAGGCAACTTCCCAATAGCTTGCGGGAGACTGTCTCGCTTCGCAACTGCGAGCGCTTTTGATTCTCTTGTAGTAGGCCCAACGGCAGATACAGTCTTTCCTTTATACATTAAGAAAGTGCGATAACGACCATTAGGTAACTGAGTTGTGTAACCAGAGTGGTTCAAATCCACCACCCACCACAAGTGCTCTTAGTTTAAGACCCATTTCACGGTGATAGAGATAGAGACTTCCTCTTCACCAAGATCAATTACAGGAGTTGAGGCATCCTCTGCCTTAGCGACTCCAAGCATTGGGAAT
>Ga0194116_10002998_pt1 | contig 20874 bp, 12 predicted proteins | sample TA2MahsurfametaG_4_FD_148617 | JGI IMG/M metagenome (GOLD analysis project Ga0194116, IMG submission 148617) | Freshwater microbial communities from Lake Tanganyika, Tanzania - TA2015008 Mahale S9 surface | ecosystem: Environmental > Aquatic > Freshwater > Lake | place: Tanzania: Lake...
TACTTATTATTAATTTCAATAATTAATCAGGCAAAAACGTAAAATAACTGTCATCCACATAGATCTCTGATCTTTACACATTAACACCCAAAATAAACGGGTCCAAGAAGTAAGAAACAGCAAGGGCGCCCGTGGGCGCCCTTGCTGTTTACCGTATGATTCACATTCTGCTGATTGATACAATCAATCAACAATTTCAATTACTTCTGAACAGTAATCTTCTTGGTTACTTGTTTGCCGCCTGACATAACTTGTACCAAGTAAACTCCGTTGCTCAATCCGTCGGTGTTCAATACCATCACACCTTCGTTGGCTACGGTTTTAGTGCTCACCATCTTGCCCTCAATGCTCATCACGTTTACTGTGATGTTGGCACCGAACGTTTCAGTGGTGGCCACTTTGATGTCGCCAGCGGTTGGGTTAGGGTAAACCGCTACACCAACCGATTGCAAATCTTTCACCGCTGCGCGGTTCATCACAACCTTTTTGGTTTTTGAGCATTCGCAGCCAGTCTGACGTACAACCGCCTTCATGGTAACGGTGTATTCTCCATCGCTCTGCAAGTTGTAGTTCACCGCTGCGTTTACATCCTTAGACTTCATGGTTCCACCACCGGCGAACACCCAGGTGTAGTCTACGTTGTTTTGTCCACCTGCTGCACCTGAACCATTCACTGGCTCTACTCTCACACCGTAGAATGCAAATCCGTAGTCAGGGGTAGCTTGGAAGTCACAGGTACGGGGAGATTCGTTTACGGTCACACGTTGTGTGATTGAATCCGCACATCCACCGGCGATATAGGCGTACAACGTTACGTTGTAGCTGGTAGTTTGTACAATGTTGTACAACTTAGAGGGATCGCTGTTGGCAGAGTATGTGTTATCACCGAAATCCCAGTTGTAAGAGATGTCGCCTTGTGGCCATGTGGTGTTGTTTACGAATACCACTTGATCTCCAGCGCACACATCAGACGCTGTGAAGTTTGCCTTAGGCTGAGTCAATACGCTCAAGTCTTTGGTGGTTACATCAGAACATCCATTGTCTAAGGTTACGGTCAAAGTCACAGTTTTAGGACCCAAGTTGCTCCAGTTCTTTGAAGGAGATTTGGTTTTGCTGGTTGTACCATCACCGAAGCTCCAGTTGTAGTTCGCTACCGCACCTGCTACATCTGCCGTGGTGTTGGTGAACACAGTTGGGGTCAATGAACATGCTGGGGTATTGGTGAAGCCTGCTTTGGGTGATTCTTTCACCTCTACAGATTTTACCATTGAATCTTTACAACCGAATTCTGACATCGCTACCAATTTCACGTTCTTCTTGCCAGGTTTTGAGAAGCTGTACTTGGGTGACTCGTCGGTGCTTACGCTTCCATTGTCGTCGAAGTTCCAGAAGCTACCCACCAAGCCGCTTCCGATGGTGGATTGGTTGCTGAATGAGAACTCATCGTTGTCACAAGTTCCGCTGTTTTGGGTAAACTTCGCTACGGGCTTTTCAAACTGGTAAACTTTCTGAGTCAACTTCGCTACACAACCATTCAAATCCGCGCTCAAGGTCACCAAATAGGTACCTGCTTTGCTGTATTTGTATTTGGCATCGGTGGTGGTTGCTTTGGCTCCGTTTCCGAAATCCCAAGTCATCTTCGCGTTCAATGGGTTGGTTTTATTGGTAAACACCAAGTCTTGACCCAAACATGCATTGGCTTTGTCGAAGGCTACTGTTGGGATCGCATTTATTTCAACATCATACTTCTTGGTGAACACAAATCCATAAGGCATGGTCTTCGCAGTCAAAGTCACGGTGTATTTACCAGAATTAGGGAACTGGAACACAGGCTCAGGTGCATTTGAAGTATCGGCAGCGTTTCCGGTTCCGAAGTCCCAGAAGAATTCCATAGACCCTGAATTCACTTTTGATGTATTGGTGAACAATACCGCATCACCGTTACAAATCTTCGATGGGAAAGTGAAGTCTGGCTTGATGGATGGATATATCAACACATTGCGCTTGATGAAGGTATCACAACCGTTGTTGTTATCGGTAACTTTTAGTACTACGGTTACAAGAGAATCTTCCAAGGTGGCATCTGAAGTCTTGAATTGAACTTCCAAGTTGGTTGAACCGCTGGGTGGTGTGAGAGTTGCACCAGTTACAGCTTTACCAGAGGCGGTATACGCTTGAACGGTAGCGAACCAATCACTTGGAGATGAAGTTCCGTAGGTGCTGTTGCTGTAAACGCGGGGTGCGTTTACATCATAAATCACAGGCTGATCCAACACAGTTACATCAAAAGGTCTGCTACGCTGATACAAAGCCGTATTGGGTGTAGTGGTCTTGGTTGAGAATTCATAGTATCCTCCACCTGGGGCTGGCTTCACGAGCGTGGTGAAGGTAAAGGTATCATTGCTTGTTTTATCGTCTGGAATATCCAAGTAAATCTTGATGGTGGTGTTACCCGCAATCGACAACATGATGGGCGTGGTAAAATCAACCTTCAGGGTGTTGCCTGGCAAAATGCGGGTCTTTACCAATTGGCGGGTAGCCTTGCCATTGATGCTGTAAGCCACATAAAAGTTGTAAATGGTATCAACAAAATTGTTTTTAACATAAATATTGGCTCCAGTAGCAACGTGACCCGCACAAACGGTGGAAGGAATGCTAAAATCTGTTTTCGCCGCTTCCGCATCCATAACATTTTCCAACGCACCACGGTCGCTCGCAATCTTGTTCCGTGTAACTCTCGCATCATCTAACGTGTTGATAGGAACAGTGGGGACATTGTTCTGGGTCTCGAAACAGTTAGAACGGAAATCATTCTTGGCAGCATCAACCCAATCCGGGTTATCTATACGGTTGTTTGGACCTGCTTTTGCATCTCCAGACCAGCCGCTCCAACTTCCGTATCCAACATTCGCCATACACCAATATTGATTTGGAACATTAATCCAGAAGGTATTGCGATCAACCTCCTTAAGATTGGATGCAGTAGTGTTGTACAAATACGCCGGGTATACGTAGTAAGGGGATTTGAAATCTCCAATATTACCCACGAAGTACACACTAGATTGAGACTCTTGCATCACATATCCGTATGAAAAATGAGAACCATAGCTCGCATCGTAATGCAAGGTGTTCTGATAAATATTGGCTGTTACCCCTGAGTTGTAGTTGTAAGTGTAAATGTTGTAGTTACCATAATAACCGGTGTTGTTGGCCATCAAGTTTGAGTTGAAGTCCAAGTTGTACAAATAGTACAAATAGAAACAGTACAAATACCCTTGGTTTTTGCTGTAGTTGGTACCTGTGTTGTTGTTCACTATGGTGTTACGGTTGAATTTCCAGTTGGCATAATACATGGTGTAAACGCCGTAGAAATAATTACCTGCCCAGTTGTTCTGAATCAAGTTGTCCTCAAACAAGTTCCATGTTCTGGCCGAGTTGTACACGTACATCATGTAGTATGGATAGCCGTAGCCGTTACCCGCTGGACCCCAATAGCAGTTCTGAATGATGTTGCCAGTGATGTTATAATCATTTCCGTACATGATGTAATTACCATAAGACCGATAACCACTCGCATAGGAAATGGTGTTATCAATGGTATTGCTAGTAAGATTCACTACATAGTTATAGTACAAATAGTTATTGTAGGCTTGGTAGTAACAAACGATATTCTTTTGTATATTTTTGTCTACGATGAAAGGATTGGTTGTATTTCCGTAGTTGTACATAGCATACAAGCCATACCAATAGGCGATGTAGTTCGTGGTTGAACTTGCACTGGCACTCTTGTAAGGCAAATCGTGAATGTTGTTACCACGATAGGTGGTAGAACGATTCGTACTGTATGTGTAGAGACTGTAAATACCGTACAAACTGGTTGAGATCGTAGAGCTACTTGTTGCATTATCACGACTGATATCGTTATCTACAAATTGGTTACCGTTGGTGTAAAAGTTAATCACACCATAATAATAAAAATTCTGAATTTTATTCGCAGTAAACGTATTGTTATCTGCGGTACTAGTGTAAGACGATGTATTTCCCATACATGAAATACCCATGAACGGACCTGCTGAATTTGCAGCGAGCGTGCGCATCAAATTGTTTGACAGGGTATTATTATTCCCGTTGGTTGCACTCGTAGCCGAGGTTGGACCAGTACTAGAATTCGCAAACGCCACATAATAAGTTCCGGTTGTTGCCGAAGCCAATGCACTAAACTCTAAAGTACAAGCATCAATTTTATTGTAGTTTGAAGCACCAGAAAAACGAATCAAACCGGCATATGCAGCTGTAGAACTGTTGCGGATAGTGGCATTTTTGATGGTCACGTAATCTGCACCGGTGAAACTGATTGCCTCATTAGAACCACTGTATGTAAAAATTTTGCTACCCCCATCAATGGTAATGGTATTGGTGCTAGATGCACCAGAAATCGCGGCAAACACTGCAGGCAATGATGCTGTTACATCCGTTTGCACCGTAACTGTCACTGCGCCGTTAACACCGCTAGTAGACAAGGCCGAACCCAAATCCCTCCAGTTGTTAAAGTTGGTGCCACTCGTGGCTGAGCCCGAGTTGATGGTGTACGATCCGCTCAACTGCGCATTGGCTACCCCAGCCAAACACAGGAGCATCAACAACAGTGTCTTTTTCAAGAACTGCGTTGATTTTGTAATTTTGTAATGTGTATTCATATGGTTTTTTTGTTTTTTTTCATTCATGCACAAATAATTTTTGACTACTTGATGTATTTTTATAATGCAATGTAAAAACAAAATGACATAATGATGGATATTGTTAAATATTTATGACATTTGACTGACCAATCGGAAAAAAATCAATCATCAAAAATGAAAATAGACAATAGCCAATGATTAAAAATAGTGTGTGGCAAATATTTTTTTTCGCAGAATTATAGACGAACAAAAACAGGAAACCCTGGTCACAGAGGCTTTGTCTGTTTTAAAAACTCAAGAATTTCATCACCCTTATGCCATGTAAAACTATTATTTCTGTGGTAATATCGCCGAAAGTTTCAGTGGTGGCTACGTTGTCTCAACTACTGCATTGGCTGCACGAATCCCATCCAACGCCGCACTCATAATACCCCCTGCATAACCCGCACCTTCACCGCAAGGAAACAAATTTGTCACCTCCGTGTGTTGCAAACTATCCGACAGTCTGGGAATTCGCAATGGCGATGATGTTCTGGATTCCACCCCAACCAAAATGGCTTCATTCGTGCGAAAACCCTTCATTTTCTTACCCAAAACCACAAGCGACTCCCGAATTCTGTTGTGTACCGCCGGCGCAAGCACCTCCCCGATTGCACTCGACACCAATCCAGGCAAATAGCTATTTTCAGGCAAATTTGTACTCACCTTTCCTTGAATAAAATCCTCCATTCGTTGGGCCGGTGCACTCAAACTCCCCGAAATTTGGTAGGCCATACGCTCCCAGTGCTGCTGATACCGCAGAGCCCGCAAAGCCCCCGAATTTTCAAATGGCGCAAAATCCCGGTCATCCACCGTTACCACATACCCTGAGTTGGCAAATTTCCCGTTTCGTTTGCTAGGACTCCACCCATTGACCACCACCTCTTCGGCCGCGGTAGCGGCCGGCGCAATGATTCCGCCCGGACACATGCAAAACGAAAACACGCCCCTACTCTGAATTTGTTCCACCAAACTGTAGCTCGACGGTGGCAACCCATCGCCCCGAACGTCACATTTATATTGAATTTGATCAATCAACGATTGGGGATGCTCTAACCGAACCCCTATCGCAAAAGGCTTTGCCTCAATGGCTATCCCCGCCCGATCTAACATCTCAAAAATATCTCTGGCCGAATGTCCCGTAGCCAAAACCACCGCCGACACCTCCATGCGCTCACCCCCACTCAGCACCAACGCCTTCACTACCCCGCCCTGAACATCCATTTCATCGACCCTACTATTGAACCGAACCTCGCCACCACAGTCTTGGATCGACTTGCGCAAACATTCAACCAACTGCGGCAATTTGTTTGTGCCAATGTGCGGATGCGCCTCATACGTTATCGCCTCGGGCGCTCCGTGATCGACCAAGCAACGAAGCACCTTCTGAACAGGACCCCGCTTGTTGCTGCGCGTGTACAATTTGCCATCCGAATACGTGCCTGCACCACCCTCCCCAAAACAATAATTGCTCTCGGGATTTACCAACTTCTCCCGATTCATCAACGCCAAATCTCTGCGACGTTCCTTCACGCCCTTCCCCCGCTCTAAAACGATGGGCTTAAAACCCAACTCTATCAATTCCAAGGCGCAAAACAATCCTGCCGGACCTGCCCCTACAATATGAATTTCTTTACTCTTCGATACATCTCGCAACCGAAACCCAAAATCCGTAACCCGCTCCTCACCAGGGGTGTACACCTCCGCCGTAACCAAAAAATAAGGCTGCCTGCCACGCGCGTCGAGACTCTTCTTCTTCCAAACAACGATGCCGTCTGTCAAGCCCGCTTCCCGACAAAATTTGCGATTCACCCCCGTCTCGTCCCCAATCTCTGCAGGCGTGAATTTCAATTGTATCAACTTGGGCATGCCGCAAAAATACGCCCACATCCCTCTTTTTCCCTTGCGATGTCCGAATTTCGGCGCATTCCACCATCGATTCACGGCCATTTCCCGCGATTTCATTCAAATCCCCCGCGATTTTCCTAATTTTGTAACCATGAAAGAAGTGGTAGTCAGCGGGATCCGTCCCACCGGAAAATTGCACCTAGGCAACTATTTTGGCGCATTCAAGAACTTCTTGAAATTGCAGGAACAGTTCGACTCCTACTTTTTCATTGCAGACTATCACAGCCTTACAACCCATCCCACCCCGGGCGACCTAAACGCCTCGGTAAAGCGGGTTTTGGCAGAATACATTGCCTTGGGTTTAGACCCTGAAAAGTGCACCGTTTACTATCAAAGCGATGTTCCAGAAACCGCAGAATTATACTTGTTCTTGAACATGAACGCCTATTTAGGCGAGCTCGAGCGCGTCACCTCCTTCAAAGAAAAAGCACGCACCCAACCCAACAACATCAATGCGGGCTTGCTTACTTACCCCGTACTGATGGCAGCCGATATCCTGCTTCATCGCGGCGTAAAAGTACCCGTAGGAAAAGATCAAGAGCAACACCTTGAAATGGCGCGCACCTTTGCCAACCGTTTCAATCGCTTATACAATACAGAATACTTCCCCGAGCCCCAAGCCTTTTCCTTTGACCAAAACTTGGTGAAAGTTCCCGGACTAACCGGCAGTGGAAAAATGAGCAAAAGCGCAGGAGAGGCCGATACCATTTACCTCGACGAAGAAGCATCGGTTTTGAATAAAAAAATCATGCGCGCAGTGAGCGATAGCGGTCCAACCGAACCCGGCTCACCCAAATCTGCCCCAGTACAAAACTTGTTCGACCTGATGTCGTTGGTTTGCAACGCAGACACCATCCAATATTTCGATGACGCGCACAAAGCCGGCACAATTCGCTATGGCGACCTTAAAAAACAACTGGCCAGCGACATGGAAATATTCATTGCGCCATTGCGCGACAATATACAGGCCACATTGGGCGACGAAAAACGACTGAATGAAATCGCGATGTACGGCGCAGAAAAAGCCCGTGCTTCTGCACAAAAAACCATCAGAGAAGTCCGAGAAATCATCGGATTTGGAAATCGTTAATCACCACCCACAGGCAGAAATACCACTATTTTCAACGCTTTATACTAAATTGCACCCATGCTGAACGTCTCCCTCGTTATCCCCTTGTACAACGAAGCCGAATCCTTGCCAGAATTACACGCTTGGATTGTTCGGGTTTGCCGACAAGAAAATTTGTCGTACGAGGTATTGCTGCTCGACGATGGCAGCTCAGACAACTCTTGGGAGATCATCCAGGGATTGAGGCACCAAGACCCCAATGTTAGGGGGTTTCGTTTCCGCACCAATTACGGCAAAAGCGCTGCCCTCAACGTAGGATTTGCAGAAGCCCGAGGCGAAGTGGTCATCACCATGGATGCAGATTTACAAGATTCGCCAGATGAAATTCCGTCGTTGCGTAACATGATCCTCGAAGAGGGCTATCACGTGGTGAGTGGCTGGAAAAAGAAGCGCTACGACCCCTTGAGCAAAACGATCCCAACAAAATTATTCAACTGGGCCACGCGCAAAATCAGCGACTTAGAATTGCATGATTTTAACTGTGGATTAAAGGCCTATCGCAACGAAGTGGTCAAAAACATTGAGGTATACGGCGAAATGCACCGCTACATCCCCGTGATTGCCAAATGGGCGGGCTTCCCCAAAATTGGAGAAAAAGTCGTTGTCCACCAAGCGCGAAAATACGGTCACACCAAATTTGGCATGAACCGTTTCGTAAACGGCTTCTTGGACTTGATGAGTTTGTTTTTCATGAGCAAATTCGGCAAAAAGCCCATGCACTTTTTTGGACTGCTCGGCGTGTTGAGTTTTTTGGTTGGCGCCTTTACGGCTTGCTGGATTCTCATCGACAAGCTGATTTATGTAATCCAGAATCACAGAGCCCCTTTGGTTACAGACAATCCATTGTTTTACATTGGCTTGGTTGCGATGATCATTGGCACCCAACTTTTCTTGGCAGGCTTTATCGGCGAATTGGTGAGTCGATCCAACCCTGAGCGCAACAATTACAACATCAAGGAAACCACCGATTGATGCATTTCGAAGGCAAGCACATTGTGATTGTTGGTCCCGCCCACCCACTGCGTGGAGGATTGGCTACATACAATGAGCGTTTGAGCCGCGAACTACAGCAAAAAAATCAAGTTACGCTGCTCACCTTCTCATTGCAGTACCCCAATTTCCTGTTTCCAGGGCAATCTCAGTTTAGCGACGATGCCAAGCCCAACGATTTAAACATCGACATTGCACTAAACTCAGTCAACCCGCTCAATTGGTTGCGCATCGGCCTTAAATACAAGCGCATCAAACCGGATGTGATTATTTTTCGCTATTGGATGCCTTTTTTTGGTCCTTGTTTTGGCACATTCGCCCGCCTGGTAAAATCGAACGGACATACCCAAATCTTAGCGATTACCGACAACATCATTCCCCATGAGCGACGATTTTTCGACACTCCATTTAGCCAGTATTTTCTACCCGTGTTAGATGGTGCCGTGGCAATGAGTCGGAAGGTGCTCGACGACTTAAACCAATTCCCATTGCGCAAACCTGTGGCCAAGTCGGCCTATCATGCGCACCCGCTGTACGACAATTTCGGGGCAGTTGAAGACCGTAGCAAGGCTTGTGAGGCTTTGGGGCTTAACCCAACGGATAGGCACATCTTGTTTTTTGGATTCATCCGTCATTACAAAGGTTTGGATTTGTTGCTTGAAGCGATGGCTTTATTGCCAGCATCTTTGAGCGATGTCAAACTGATCGTTGCGGGGGAATACTACGAAGACGAAGCGCCATATAATGCGATCATTTCACATAAGGGATTGTCTGACCGGGTGATTTTGCACACGAAATTCATTCCAAACAACGATGTGAGGCTTTATTTCTCGGCTTGCGAACTCGTGGCTCAACCCTACCGCAATGCGACCCAAAGTGGGGTTTCACAAATCGCGTATCATTTCGAGCTACCCATGATCATCACCAATGTGGGTGGATTGAGCGAATTGGTACCTCACCAGGAAGCGGGATGGGTATGCGAACCAACCCCAGAGTCGTTGGCGGAGGCCATCGCGGCCATGTTCGTCGGAAACAGGCTCGCAAACATGCGTCTAAACATCCACGCGCTCAAAAAACAGTTTAGTTGGCCATCTATGGTGGGCGCTTTGGAATCGGTGACGCGGTAAATCACTGCGAAGTCAGATTCCTATCACAGGATTTATTTGGAAAAGGGCTCTGTAAAGACCCATTCATCGCACTTTTGAGCATTTTCATCGATGCGATTAAACTTGGCACGATTTTCTAAGTCAAACCTACGAGAAAGGAGAAACACAACATGAGACAGATCATTCAAAAAACACTCATCATTTTGGCTTTGGGATTGATGGCATCACCCAGCGAGGCACAAACCGCCAGAAGAGAACGCATTCGCAGAGACAGAATAGAAGACTTAAGGGATCTCAGAGAAGACGTGAGGGACCATAGAGAGGATGTAAGAGACCGTAGAGAAGATGTTCGAGATGCCAGACATCAAGGCGGACCTTTAGACCGAGTAGAAGATCGTCGCGACCAGCGCGAGGATGTGCGCGACCGCAAAGAAGATGTTAGAGATCGTCGGGAGGATCGTCGAGATCGTCATCGTAGACGTCGCAGATAATTAGACTTTTATAAAAATGTGAAACGCCTGTGAATAACTTTACGGGCGTTTTTGTTTATGTAATTGAATGGTTATTATTTGATAACATGGGATTGTCAATTTGCACACAAATAATAAAACAGCATATGCTAAACACCACTTTGATCAACGGCACAGAAGTAATGGAAGTTTCCGGATACATTTTTGTTGGAGGAATTTGGATCCCCTTGGGCTAAAATCACTGTACAATAACTATCTTTGCACCTCCTTAGAGAGGTGTCCGAGTGGTCGAAGGAGCACGCCTGGAAAGTGTGTATACGCCAAAAGCGTATCGAGGGTTCGAATCCCTTCCTCTCTGCAACAAACCCTATTTTTACCCCATTTTTCCCCGAATTCTAGCGAATTTTGGGTTTTTTATGCCTTTTTGGGCCTGAAATCCACTCATTTGCTCCTAAGCTAGGTGCGTTAATCGGTGGACTTTTGAAAAGCACCTCTCAAGTCCACCAGAAACGCTGCAAACTTTTGATAACAACACAATTACTATCAAGTAACCCAAGTCCCCAACCAAATACAGTTCTTTATTGTAGTTTTTACAATAAAGAACTACCTTCGTTAACCACCCACAGAGCGGATAACCCCTTTTGAAAACTCAACAGCGCCTCTATCATTCCATTCTCATTTTGGCTTTGGGCCTACTTGCCAAAACCAACACCCTCGCCCAAACAATCAAAGTGGGTAGTGGCAGCTATACCCAAACCTTCCCGGGCACAGATGTAGCAGGAAGAAACGGATACCCCTCCGGCTCCCCCTACCTCATCGACTCGCTCAAAAACAAACCCGTCCCCACCAATGACTGGTGGTCGGCCAAGGTAAAAAATGCCCACTGCGACAACCTATTCAACTACCCACTCACGCTGAAAACCGTGAATGCCGGACTGGTAACTTCCTACATTCCCTGGGGCGTTATCTCCGACATCGAACCCATTACCGTGGGGGTAACATCCCTCAATCACAGCGCCCCCTACATTTCTCATTACTCCGATTGGCTGATCACAATCGAATGGAAAAGCGCGGGAAAACGATTTCAAACCACTGTGGGCATGGGCATGCCAATTCTCTACTATCAAAAAGATAGCGCCAACGAAGCCAGCGTAAAAATCAATACCGGCACCGCCACAATTTCTAACGAAAAAATCATCATCGAAAACGCCTACAACGGTGCCGACTTTGTGGTTTATGCGCCGAAAGGCAGCAGTTGGACAAAAAATGGGAACACCTACACATCCAATCTCAATGGCAAGAATTATTGGTCCATGGTGATGCTGCCGCAAAACAGCACACGGCTCAGTGCGCTAGCCGATTCCTTTCAGCGATTCGCCTATGTTGAACCCACAAAAACCGAAGCCAATTTTCAATTCAACGAAAAAAATAGCACCGTAACCACCGATTTCTCCATTCAAACCAAAGTTCACGAAGGCACAGATTCCCTTCCCTTGGTTGGCCTCCTTCCACATCAATGGTCGCGCAGCAACCTCCCCAACCAAGACTACCTCAGTTACAATTACAGCAGCATCCGCGGCACCCTTAAAATGATTGCCAAATCCGCGTTTTCAGTATCTCACACGTTCAAAGGCATACTCCCTACCCTTCCCTACGTTGATTTTCTATCGGATGGCTTTGACCCCGCAAAATTGAAGCAAAAGATTACCGACCTGGAATATGAAGGATTGGCGACTTGGACCGATTCTTACAACGAAGGACAGGTGATGAATCGCCTGATTCAAACCGCGCGAATTGCCCATGAAATGGGCGAAACCGCCTCGGTCATGCGCATCCATAAGACCATCAAATCGAGATTGGAGAATTGGCTCACCCACAATCCTGGCGAAGTCGCATTTCTATTTCATTACAACAAAACGTGGTCGGCCATGCTGGGCTACCCCGCTGGACATGGGCAAGACAACAACATCAACGACCACCACTTTCATTGGGGCTATTTTGTACATGCCGCCGCCTTCTTGGAGGAATTTGAACCCGGCTGGGCCAAATCCTACGGCGAAATGATCAACTTGCTTGTCCGCGACGCCGCCACCACCAACAGAAAAGACACCCTTTTCCCCTATTTGCGCAATTTCAACCCCTATACCGGCCATTGCTGGGCCAACGGCTTTGCCAGTTTTCCCCAGGGGAACGACCAAGAATCCACATCCGAAAGCATGCAGTTCAACTCATCGCTCATTCACTGGGGCGAAATCACCCAAAACAAGTCCATCCGCGATTTGGGCATCTACTTGTACTGCACCGAACAATCGGCCATCGAAGAGTATTGGCTTGACATCAAGCAGCGCAATTTCGCCAAAACACAGCAATACGCGCTTGTTTCACGGGTATGGGGCAACTCATACGACAATGGCACATTTTGGACCAGCGACATCGCCGCTTCCTATGGTATCGAACTGTATCCCATTCATGGCGGATCCTTTTATTTGGCGCACGACACGGCCTATGCCACACGCCTTTGGAAGGAGATGGCGAAAAACACAGGCATTTTAACCAACCAAGTCAACGACAACCTGTGGCACGATGTGTATTGGGAGTTTTTGGCCTTTACAAACCCAGCGAAGGCCATCGAACTTTACAACAGCAACCCCAATCGCAACCTCAAATTTGGCATTTCGGACGCTCAAACCTACCATTGGCTGCACTCTCTCAACGCACTTGGCAGATTGAACCCTAGCATCACCGCCAATCATCCGCTGGCCGTGGCATTTACCAAGGGGAACAAAACAATTTATGTTGCCAAGAATTATGGGAAAGACACCCTTAAAATCACCTACTCAGACGGCTATGTTTTTGTGGTGGCTCCGCACAAACTTCAAACCAGTATCGACAACAACCTTACCGCACACATCGGCAGCGATTTCGCTCAGCTCTACAAGGGCACGGCGGCGGATATCTATTTCGATAGTTTGAGCATTCAACCCGATTCCGTTCACTGGATGATGGGATCAAAGCGCATCAAAACTGCGATACAACACCCTTGGAATTTACGGACTGACGGACTCAATGCGGGCAACTACACCATTTACGCCAAACTTTTCAAAGGCGATATCAGGGCTAACAGCAACCTACTTACGCTGATTGTGGGTGAGCAAATCCCCTACAACAAAGCCGCAGCTTCAGTCCCTGGAACCATTCAGAGTGGACTTTTCGATCAGTTCGAGGGCGGCGCAGGACAAGGCATTTCCTACATCGATTTCAGTCCCACCAACTTGGGAAATTTCAGAACCAACGAATCGGCGGATGTGAGCAACGACGCCCAGGAAGGGGCCATTTTAACATGGATCGATGCCGGCGAGTGGACAGAATACACGGTAAATGTGCAGGACGATGGTCTGTATCAGTGCGCAGTGCGTTACGCCAATGGCAGCGCCGGTGCGGCGGGCAAACTAACGATTTGGCTCGACAGCAAGCAAATTGGCACTTATGTTGGCTTTCCAACAACAGGAAAATGGGAAACATTTGGAAGTGTAAGCCTCATCAATTTACCCTTGCAACAAGGAAGAAGAATCCTAAAACTCCAATTCGAAGAGGGAGGCATGAATGTTGGAAAAATCACTTTCACCAGAACAGGTGCACTGCCCAAATCTTTGCCTGTAGCAAACGCCGGTGGGAACGTTTCTTGTCCAACCACCTCAGACAGCGCAACCAGCGATGGTAGCAAGAGCAAAGCCGGTTCTTTGGGCTACCTAAACTATCAGTGGTCACAAATTTATGGTCCGTCTCGCATCACCCTATTGCAACCCAATGCGGCAAAAACAACCTTTAAAAACCTCATAAAAGGCGTTTACAAAGTGCGATTGACTGTAAGCGACAGCGTGAATAGCGACTACAACGACATCTTTATTTTTGTCCAAGATGGAGGCAATGTGGCCCCAGAAGTTAGCCTGAACAATCCCACCCAAGGCGCTACTTTTATTGAAAACCAACGCATTACCCTTCAAGCTTCAGCGGAAGACCTAGACGGAAGCATCCAACAGGTAACTTTCTACCTCAATGGTGACTCCGTTTTTACGGATTTCAACGCACCTTACGAGTACAAATTCACCGCAGCCTTGGGCAATTACACCGCTTTTGCCAAGGCGGTTGACAATACAGGGAATGCCAATCAAAGCGCCACAATCTCATTCTCGGCGCTATCCATCACCGGAAACTGGGTCATTGAACCTGTGGCTAAATCGCTTGCCGTGGGTCCTACCCCCGCCAATTTAACTTGGTGGAGCAACAGCAATGCCGACGTGGTGACAAGGGCTTGTCTATTCGACGATATTTACCAAATCAACAAAGATGGCAGTTTCAAGAACCTACTGGGCAGCAACACTTGGCTTGAAGGATGGCAAAATGCCGGCAAGGAAGGTTGCGGAAATCCTGTTGCGCCCCACGATGGATCTAAAACGGGCAACTGGTTCATCGATAGCAGCAACGGTCAATTGGTCATCAACGGACAAGGTTTGTTTTTGGGATTACCCAAGGCAACCAATATAGGCGAATTGAGCAGTAGTTCGGTTGTTCCCAACAGCCGGAGTTATCAAATTGGACTCACTGCCACAAGGCTCACCGCGTTGATCAATTACGGCAATGGATTTTGGCAATTCCAAATGGTGAGATCAACCAACAGCCAAACATCTTCAACAGCGAGCGATCTGAGATGGCGAATCTTCCCCAACCCCGCTACCGACGAACTCAATATTGACATTCCAGCGAGAGAATTGAATTACAGAATTTTTGATATCTCTGGGCATCTCATGTTATCAGGCACCGAGAAAAACATCGATATTCAACCCCTAGCAAGCGGAATTTATCAGATTGAAATAAACGCTGGAGGACAGTTGCGCAGTCTGCGTTTTGTAAAAACCATACGGTAAGCAGCGCAAGTTCGCGAGTGAGGAAATAATTGGTCGCGCAGCCACAGACCATCGAAAAGCCGACGGCCGTTTTGAGCTTCCCTAGAGCATGGAGCGCTTCAAAAAGATCTTTGGCCAATTTCGCATGGAATACCTAAAACTCTTGGCGCCGAATTTTTCAGGTGGCAGTTGTGTATCTTTGATACATTATGCTATTCAATTACATTTTATTGGGGTTTGCCATTTTGGTACTTCTGTCGTCTATCATGACCGTTCAACAGGGGAATGTGGCCATTTTAACCATGTTCGGCAAGTACCGTAGAATTCTCTACCCCGGTCTAAACTTCCGCATCCCCATGCTTGAAGTGGTCTACCGCAAGGTTTCCATTCAAAATCGCAGCATAGAACTCGACTTCCAAGCCATCACCCAAGACCAAGCCAATGTCTATTTCAAGGCGATGTTGCTGTATTCCGTGTTCGACAACCGTGAAGAGACACTTAAAAATGTGGCTTTTAAATTTGTGAATGATCGCGACTTCATGACCGCGCTTATCCGAACCATCGAAGGATCTATCCGCGGATTTGTGGCCACCAAACGCCAGGCCGAGATCTTGGCCCTTCGCAAAGAAATCGTAGAATCGGTAAAGGAAGGCATCGACTCGGTGCTCGAATCTTGGGGATACCATTTGATTGATTTACAGCTGAACGACATCACTTTCGACGATGTCATCACCAAAAGCATGGCCCAGGTTGTGGCTTCATCAAACTTGAAGGCAGCAGCAGAAAATGAAGGACAAGCGTTATTGATCACCAAAACCAAAGCAGCAGAAGCGGAGGGTAACGCCATCAAAATTTCCGCAGAAGCCGAAAAAATCGCAGCCCAACTTCGCGGTGAAGGTATCGCCCTTTTCCGCAAAGAAGTAGCCAAGGGGATGTCAGATGCGGCCATCGAGATGAAGGAAGCAGACCTCGACTCCTCGTTTTTATTGTTTAGCATGTGGACAGAAGCGATCAAAAATTTCGCCTCAGACGGCAAGGGAAACGTCATTTTCCTCGACGGATCCACCGATGGCATGAATAAAACACTCAAGGAGATGATGGCCATGAACCAAATTCAAGGAAACACAGCCACCACCGCCAAGAGCACCAAGAAACCCACTACCTAACCTCGCGGTTTTTCGTATTCGTAGGGCACCACACACTCGCCCATGATGCGGATATCTTGGACGGTTTTCATCGGCGTAACCACTGCGGGCTTGCCCTTTTTGGGAAGCGCCACTTTCCCTTTTATGTATTTGGGAGGCTGCGGCCTAGGATCCTCTTTGGGTCTTCGCACAACCGTTGTATCAATGCATCTTCCAGGGCTTAATGGATGCTCGTACGGACCTGTCATAAATTGAGTAGGGTCAGATTGATCAGGTCTTTTGGGCATATGAATCACGGGCTTACCCATGGTTTCTGTCTGCGACCTCGGTTCCTCTATGATATCAACAACCGTGTCACCCATCAGCTCGATTTGCTTAGGTTCAACTTCTTGCTTAGGCGCTTCCGGCTTTTCCGAAATCGGCGATGTCTGCTTCAGCGAATCCCTAAAACTGGTATCTACTAGTATCTTGCCAGTCACATCGGAATGAGAATCTCCACATGCGGTGAGTCCTACCCCCAATACCAACACCAACAAATAGGCAAAATGCAACAGTTGCTTGCTTGGCCGAACCGGATAATCGGCAACCCCCGGGCTATTCGTACTTCCCAACAGGGGTTGAGCTATACTTTCTGTACTGGGCGATAATTGTTCCGATCTAAATCTACCACTGTTTTTTCACAGGCCTGACAGAATCTACCCTGGGATTCTGGCAACATTTTTTGCCAATCTTCATGGCAAGGATTTTCGATGGAAATGCGCATTTTTTTCATGGTATTTTTCGAATTTTTCGGGCCTTAATACGCCAACCCTCAAAAAGGTAAACAACGAATGAGATAAAAATGACAAAAAGTTCGACAGCCGCAAAAACCGCATACCCGCAGGCGTGTTAACTTTGCATCATGTCAACCCAAGCAGCGACAAACCCACATTTGGCTTCATTACAAGCCGACATTCAACCATTGAGAACCCAATTGGCCAATCATCCTCTGTACGGAAAAATCAATAGCCAACAGAAGTTACAATTGTTCATGGAACATCACGTGTACGCAGTTTGGGATTTTATGTCGCTCCTCAAATACCTCCAACACCACCTCACCTGCACCCAAGCCCCTTGGGTACCCAAAAGCACGGCAGAATTGCGATTCTTCATCAATGAAATCGTATTGGGCGAAGAGAGCGATGAGGATCCAACAGGCGGACATATCAGTCACTTTGAATTGTACAAGCGGGCGATGCAAAAAGCCGGTGCCTCATTCAGCAGTATCGACCAAGTTGTAATGTCTCTGCAAAATGGACAAACCGTTTCACAAGCGCTCACGCAGGCGCAAGCGCCTGCTTCCGCCGCGGCCTTCGTGGCAAGCACCTTTGAAATAATCGGTCGCGACCGCTTGCACGAAGTCGCCGCGGCATTCGCCTTCGGCCGCGAAGACCTTATCCCCGACATGTTCCTGGCCATGGTAAAAGAACTCAACGCAAACGATCAACAGCTCAATACCTTCATCTACTACTTGGAAAGACATATCGAACTCGATGGCGACCACCATGCCGGACTATCGGCCCTGTTGCTGAGCCACGTATGTGGCGATGACGCACTGAAATGGGCCCAAGCTTCCGCAACCGCGCAAGAAGCCCTGCGTGCGCGCATCGCCTTATGGGATGGTATCGCAGCTCAATTGTAATCGCACCACCAAAAACGTAGGAACCAGCGTATTTTTGACCCATGTCATGGGCCAAACGCACTTTCATCCTCGGAATTGCTGTCAAAACAGCCCTAATTCCCCTGTTGCTTGGCGCAACAAGTTGCATCGCCCAAAACTCGAGCGATACCAACATTAATGTCGCCATACCGCATCTTACCCCACATACCTACTACGCACAGCAATGGCAAAACAGCGTCCGTAGACTAACCCATGACTCTGCCGATTACATCGGACTCCCCTTCCCCTATTCCACACCCACCCTGGCAGGGAACACCCTGTTTCAAGAATTTTATTATTGGGACACCTATTTCATCAACCGGGGCCTGATCGCCTATGGCACCCACCCCCAACGCCGCGGTGAATCCTCCCCCGATGAACGCACCGCCCTACAACAAGCCCTTCACAACGTAAACAACCTCCTTTTTCTCGTCGAAAAACTGGGCTTTATCCCCAACGCAAACCGCCATTCCATGACCAACCGCAGCCAGCCCCCGTTGCTAGGCGCCATGATTGCCGATATTTTTCAAGCCACCCGCGACACCGCCTGGCTTCGCCAGGCGCTCCCAATCCTGGAGAAAGAACACGATTGGTGGATGCGTGAACGTTCGCTCGGACTCACCCGCAAAGAACAAAAAATCACTCCCAACGCCATCGCGTATAACCACTATGGACATAACGCGTCCGACGCCTTTCTCGTTCGGTTTGGTCGTTTCCTCTCTGGCCGATTGGGCGAAAACTTTGACTCCCTGTTGCAAAAAAACAACCAAGACAGCCTCCAATTGCCCAACCAACAAAAACAAGGCAAAGGCATCGTCCTACTCGGCCACATGCTCGCAGAAGCCGAAAGTGGTTGGGATTTTACCCCGAGATTCAACGCCCAATGCCAAAATATCGCACCGCTCGACCTCAATTGCCTGCTCTATATCACCGAAAAAACCCTGTACCACGGGTATAAAACCCTCAACAACCACGAAAAATCTAAGCATTGGAAACGAATCGCAAAGCATCGCAAAGAATTGATAAACAAGCTGTTCTACGACAAACATAACGGATGGTATTGGGATTACAACATTGCCCAGCAGCAAATTCATCGCATCAACAGCGCGGCCCAGTTCATGCCCTACTTCGCCAACATTGCACCACACAATGCCAAACACAAAAAAGCCCTGCAATCGCTCAGCGAATTGTTCATTGGCCCATATGGCGTTCACCCCTGCCTACCCATTTTGCGCGATTCGGCAACCGCACTAAAAAATCGGGTTACTTGGCCCACTCAATGGAATAGCCCCAACGCCTGGCCACCCCTCACCCATTTTGTGGCAGAGGCACTTTCCCTTTATTCCAGCGGTTTCACCGCCACAAAAACCTGCCGTAACCTCCAAGAAAAACGCTTTCAACTGATTCAAGGCTACCTACAATCCGTAGAAACCCAATGGATACTCACCGACAAATTCTGGGAGAAATATAACCTACATTTCGGCACATTGAACGTGACCAATGAGTATGCCATGCCTGATTTCTTTGGATGGACGGCCGGGATTTACATGGACTATCGGCTAGAATTTGCCGGACCTTAATCCCAAACCCTTATTTTCGCAACATGATTCATGGTAAAAAAGTGGTGGTGGTTTTGCCGGCGTACAATGCCGCACTCACCTTGGAGCAGACCTACCGTGAAATTCCCTTCGATTTGGTCGATGATGTGGTTCTGGTCGATGATGCTGGGGGCGACGACACGCTCGAAGTAGGAGCCAAACTGGGCATCAAACACCTGATCAAACATGAAAAAAATTTGGGCTATGGGGGTAACCAAAAAACGTGTTACCGCGCAGCCCTGGATTTGGGGGCCGACATCGTAATCATGCTTCACCCCGATTACCAATACACCCCAAAACTCATTCCTGCCATGGCCCACCTGGTGGCCACCGACATCTACCCCGTAGTTTTGGGATCTCGCATTCTGGGCAAGGGGGCGCTGGAAGGAGGCATGCCATTGGTAAAATACATCGCCAACCGCATCCTCACCCTGGCTCAAAACATACTGGTCAACCAAAAACTGTCTGAATACCACACCGGTTATCGGGCCTTTTCCCGCGAAGTTTTAGAGTCGATCCGATGGGATTTGAACTCAGACAATTTCTTGTTCGACAATCAAATCATGGCTCAATGTGTGAGTCGGGGATACAAAATTGGCGAGGTTAGCTGTCCAACCAAGTACTTCCCTGAGGCCAGTTCTATCAACTTGAGCAACAGTGCGGTTTACGGCTTGGGCTGCTTGGCGGTTTCTTTGAGATACCGTTTCCACAAATGGAAATTGTGGCGCTACCCACTGCTGGGATAACACTTAAATTCAACAATGTATTATATGAGATAACTCATCGTTGACCCAAGAATTAGTGGTTTCTATTTACATTCAACATTTTGCCAAGCGCCCTTGTTCTCCACTTGGGTAAAACCAGCGCTTTCAAGCAGTTGCTTGGCCCTACCTGCACGGTTTCCACTTCTGCAAACCAAAATTACTTTTTGGTCCTTTTTCAATTCCCCCATGCGAGACTCCAATTCGTCTATTGGAATATTCACGGTGCAATTGGCATGACCGTCGTTATCCCACTCAGCCACCGTACGTACATCTACAATGATGATTTCCCCAGCCTTCGGCTGGGGCACTGTACTCTGAGCCTCTATCGGTTCCGCCGACGAGCCAATGCTGGTTGCATCTGCCACCTTGGTAGCTCCACCACAGGATGCCAAAAGCACCGCGCCAATGGCCAATATCCAAATTCTTTTCAATCTATTTGTTTT
>Ga0194116_10003001_pt1 | contig 20862 bp, 20 predicted proteins | sample TA2MahsurfametaG_4_FD_148617 | JGI IMG/M metagenome (GOLD analysis project Ga0194116, IMG submission 148617) | Freshwater microbial communities from Lake Tanganyika, Tanzania - TA2015008 Mahale S9 surface | ecosystem: Environmental > Aquatic > Freshwater > Lake | place: Tanzania: Lake...
AATATTTTTGACTTGACCAAAACTTAGTTTTTGTCTTTCGTAATAAAATAAATTATTTGCGCCAGCTACATCAAATTTCTCAAATCTTTTCCAATTATTTTTAATTAGAAATTCATGACAATACATTCCTTTGCCTAAAATCTTATCGTATGTTTCGAAACGTTCTGTTTTTGCAATATTACCATTTGAATCAAAATAATTCCACATTATAAAAGTATTAGGTAAAAAATTATCATCAATAGCAATCGGGCATTCATTATTTATCTTATAATATAAAGCCATCAATTCTTTTAAATGATGATTAGCAGAATCATGAGGCTTAGGAAGGTTAAAATCCCAAGAATCTAAGTAAACTAAATCTAAATCAAAAATAAAATTATCACTTGAATTAACAATAAAAGAAACAGAATCTGATTCAACATATTCAATGTGACTTGCGAAATCTTTTGTATATTCTTTGCATGAGCTCAAATTTTTTTCTGAGATATCAACGGTATATAATTTACCACCTGTATAATTTTTAATTAAATCTGCCATTATCAAAGTAAAAGCTCCCATATTATCTTTAAGCGGAGCCCACATTGTGCCTGTTTCTAAAATATAAAGAGGTTTATTTTTGGCTACAAGTTTTGGTATTATATATTCATAAAATTTAAGTCTAGAAATGCCTGATTTTTCTATGCTTTCTCGATATTTAGAAAAAAACTTTTCAAAATTAAAACCTTGTTTTTTCCAAGCATAAACCATTCCTAATTCTTTATCTTGAGTCTCTGAATATTCAAATTCACAAACAAAACCGCAAGATCTCAAGAGAGCAACTACATGGTCAATTTTTTTATTTGAATTGAAATGATATTCTAGAGCTATTTTATTTATATTATTAGCTAGAAAATTTTTATCTATATGATCAAATAAATCATATTCTGCGCCTTCAATATCTATTTTTAAATAGTCTATCTTTTTAATATTGTTTTGTTTTATATAGTCATTTATATTAATACTTAGATTAGTATTATGTTCTATTTCTTGCGTTGAAGAGCCAATATAATTATACTTTTTAACAAATTGTACATTTTTACTATGAACAGCTTTGTTATTAAAATGAAAATTAAATCCTTTGTTCAAAGAAATATTTGAATCAATTAATTCTTCATTAGGTTCAAAAGCATGTACCTCAGATGCTCCATTTAAAAATACATATCTTGAAAACAACCCAAAACATGATCCTAAATCAAAAACCACATCCCCCTTTTCTATTTTGCAAAGTTTAAAATCATAAGTTTTTCTATGAAAAATTTCTAAGAAACTAAAACCTAAGAAAGGACAATTAGAAATAGATTCCGGAATCAAAGATATTAAATTTTGATTTTCTTTTTTTAAATCTTCTAAATTGTAAGATAAATCTTGATTGATTTTTTGTTCTAGTTTTAATTCTTTAGTATAGTAATCATATACTTTGAATATTTGATTAGGCAATGTATAAGCATGCTTTGTAAAGAAAAAGCATTGGTTATGAATTTCTAAATGATTTTCGTAAAATACGAACCCTGAAAATTCATCAATTATTTGAGTAATAACTTTTTGAGGTTTTTCAGTAGAAGATCTATAAAGAATACCTTTTTTATCTTCTGTTAATCCATGGAATTCAACATTGTAACTTTGCTTATAATAATTTTTAATAAAATCTTGTAATACAATAGAAGCTTTTTTAGCAGCATTATCCCAAGTGAATTCTTTTCTTATTTCGTCAGAATCTTTAAGAGCTTTTTGTTTTAATACTTCATAATTATTATAACAATACAATAATTTATCCTCTAAGTCTTTGAAATCTGGTTCATACCAATTACCCGCAGCGACATCTACCATTTCACAGTAACTATTTTTTATTTCCTTGGGAGATATTTCTTTGGAAATTTTAACGGGCATCCCCTTGCCTTCAGCGAACTCTAGTTGCCCACTACAATCAGAATAAATACTAGGAATGCCACATGCCATAGCTTCAATCAGAGGTAAATTCCAACCTTCTGATCTCGCGCAAGAAACAAAAACGTGACTTGAACTTAAAATATCAACATATTCTTTTTTACTTGGGAAATGTAATATTTTAATATTATCACATTGTAAATTATGTTTTTTAAGACGCTCTTCGGTACTATTTAAACCATCAACAGAATAAGGATTATCAACTGAAATCCATAATTCTACTTTTTTATTATTTCCAAAAACATTTTTAAAAGATTGAATTATTTCACGAGTGCTTTTTCGCGCATCCCATCTTCCAAATAAAACAAATCTAAAAACGTCTTCTTTCGCACCTAAATCTCTTGGTTTAAATAAATCAACATCTACTCCTTCTGGAACTATTTTAATTTTATTAGCAGGAATTCCTTGATTTATAGTAATATTTGCCTGCCATTTAGTTGGCACCCAAACTTGATCGTATTCTCTTAATTTATTAAAAAATTGCTCTGGATACAATGTGTTTTCCCAAACTGTATAAGCTATCTTAGGACCTTTATAATCTTGATAAAAATAATAATGATTAACCTCTGATAAAATAATATTTACATCATATTTAAATTCTGACTTTTTAAAATTATGTATTTCGAAATCTTCTAAATCACCTTTCGTATTCCAAAGAGTCTGGAGACCAATCAATGATCTATCTAATTGATCAATATCTTTACCATGAGGTTCTTGGCTTGAACAATTAGAGGCTTGCCAATTTTTCCCAACAGTAAAATTTCTAATTTTTAATTTCTGATATTCGCTGAGTTTTCTAAAAAAATTTTGACAATGAGAATTATAACCAGAATTTCCTACATATGGAGCATGAGCAAATATTGTCATTAAAGTATTATAATAAAATAAGTGATTTTTTAAAGAAAATCTAAATATTAGAAGGTGCCATCGTATTCAGATAGATGATGCCAATTATTTCTACCATCTGAAATTATATGCATCGCTTTATTAACAATAAGATTTAAATTTCTACCCGTTACTGAAAAGTCTATAAAATTAGGCGAAGTCCTACCAACGGAAATACCACCATTTCCTGTTGCAATAGTTTTTATATAAAACTCTTTACCAGAAAAATCAACAGCTAATGGTAAAGTAACTGAAATTAATGAACTGATAAGAGAACCGCTAACTAAAATAACTTCATCATTAGCATTTAAAGTAGTACTAGAAGTTATAATTTTAATAGCTCTATATCCTGCATTGCCTTTTGCCCCCTGAGCGCCTTGTGCTCCCTGAGCGCCCTGTGCTCCTTGAGCGCCTTGACCGCTAGTTCCTGAACTTCCAGAACCTCCGGTAGCTCCTTGTGCTCCCTGAGCGCCTTGTGCTCCCTGAGCACCTTGTGCTCCTTGAATTCCTTGAGCGCCTTGTATACCCTGTGCTCCTTGAGCACCTTGTGCTCCTTGAATTCCTTGAGCGCCCTGTACACCCTGTGCTCCCTGAGCACCTTGTGCTCCTTGAATTCCTTGAGCGCCCTGTGCTCCTTGTGCTCCCTGAGCGCCTTGTGCTCCCTGAGCGCCTTGTGCTCCCTGAGAGCCTTGTGCTCCCTGAGCGCCTTGTGCTCCTTGAGCGCCTTGTGGCCCTACAGAACTAACACCACTTACTTGTTGCCACATTATCCCAGAAGTAGTAGCAGTTAATACATAACCACTACTTCCTAAACTATTAGAATAATCAAATATATGCCCCGATATTTGAATCCCTGTAGTTAAAATTTCATCTATAGCAAATTGCGCCATTTTAAAAACCTTGCACCTTAAGAATAATTACACAAAAAAATCTTTAGCCCCCTAAAAAGAGAGCTAAAGATTGCTTGAAATATAAATTATTTTTTATCTTCCTTCTGCCAAAATTTTCTTTGCAATATCAGGGATGTCATTGTCTTGAACTTTCTTAGTTGTAGATACTTTCAAATAAGAATTATTATGTCTACGGAACTCATTCAAAAGTCTTTCCTTTAGCATCTTAGTATTATCAATAGGAATTAAATTCATTTTGACTGCGTGATTTTGCAAATCACTACGAGTCATCATATTTAATTGCCCCATGTATTCATCTTCGCTAAAAGTACCATAACGATGAGCCCCATCATCGCCCCAAATTTGATCGAGAGTTTGATATTGCTTTTCCTCTACTTTGGCATGAGTTTGATTTAACTCTTCGAGGTTTTGTTTCTTTTTTCTAGCCATAATATATGTTAATGGAAATTACTTATATTATAAAATAAAAAACCCCAGAGGTTTTCCCTCTGGGGTTAAAACTTACTAAGTTTTAGTTAGTGATCACGCCACCAATAGCGCGAGCATCGACACAGATACGACCTTCCTCTAGGAACCCGTAGAAACCAGTCTTCTCTGCGCGAGCAATAAATTGGTCGTCAGGAAGAACGGTAAGTTGACCACCGCTCTCAGCATTTGTAGCCACAGGGCGGATAAATGCATCGCGGCTCAAATCAAGACCGATTGAAAGGTCATGAGAAGCAGTAGCGAAGGTAATTGCATTAGATCCATTAATGTCAGGATAAGTAGTGACGTCAAATGAATCAAATAGAGTGTTATATTTTTGATTCTTGCCAAGTTCAACTAACTCGATGATATTGATACCGAAAAGGCTCTCCATTCCGCCGCCTCTATAAATCTCTGAACGGGCATCTTCTGGCAACTGAGTTTGAGTTGTAGAACTGGTTCCGAAGAGAGGATTGAATGAGAAAGCGCGAATCTTTGCTTTTACCTCTGGGCTAACGAAAAGATCAGTTAAACCACGAGCAGAAGCATCAGAAGGAGTTCCGCCAGCAAATGAAACGTTAATTCTCTTGAAGCGAAGAATTAAATCATTTAAACAGGCGAGGTCGAAAGCTCTTGCGCCACCAACTGGAGCAATCAAATGCTTAAGAGCGCCAGAAGCAGAAAAAGAAACTGAACGGCCATCTTTGGTAGCAGCAGCACCTAGAGCCTTAAGAACAACAGCCCAAGCATTGCGCTCTTGCTTAACAAGAACTTCTTGAGCCATACGATCTAGAGCACCACTGACTACGTCAAGACGAGCTTTGCGAGCATATTTCTTATTGAAAGAAACGGCAGAGTCAAGACGATAAGTAGCGATCTTTAACTCTTGAACAGGTTGATCCACGTAATTAGTGGGAAGACCACCAGCAACATTTTGGGACCAAACAGAAACTAGACCGGCAGCCTCATTGTAATAGAGGTCAAGAGGATAAGAAGGAGAATCATCTTCATTATACTCCATGTCTCTATAAATCATGCTAGCAGTTCCAGCTTGAGCGAGAACCTTTTGAATAACAGGTCCGACGAAAGCAGCTAAAGCTTCCATAGCTTCAGCAGCCTCTACAACATTGCGAGAACCAACCTTTTTGATTAGCTCTACTTGTTCCGGCGTATTTTTTAATTTAAGTCTCATATTTATATTAGTTAGTTAGTTAAGTTGTTGGTTATTATAGGTCAAGATTGAGTAATGCATAACCATCGTCATCAGCAGAGCCTAAATAAATTCCTACTTTAGCTCCACCAGACCCACCATATTGTCCAACGTTGGACTCCAATTCACCATTAGCATTAATGAAAGCAGAGTTACCAGCGGTAGCTCCAGTTGCATAAGCCAAGATGATACCACGCTTGAGAATTGGAACAGTTTGCCCAGAGACAACAGCACTCAATTCAGCAGCCTTACGAGGATTGAAGATGAGCTTCTCGCCATTCTCGTCTGTCTCACGGACGTCATTGAGAAGAAGTCCAATTACTTTGCCATTGTCGCCAGTACCTGCGATAGTGACGCGAGCAGTAGTAGAATAACGATCAGAAACTACATTTGAATAAGAAGCACCAACAGAAACATTAGAAGTAATGTTTAGTGCGTCATCGGTATTTTTCCAACCGTTGCCAAGGACTTTAACGAAAGTTCCTTTGTTTACAGTTTCAAGGTCATAGGCGAAAATATTGATAACTTCATGCTCGCCATAACCACGAAATGGTTTAATTAGTCTTTTTGTGGATGAGTATGCCATAGTATTTTATTGTTTAATTTTTTATTTTGAAATTACAAAACCTTCAGAGCTAAAAGCATTTTGATATTTTTGCTTTAGCGTCAAGGATGGAGATACGACACCAGCAGTGATACTATCTTTTTCTTCAGTACCATTACTAATTGCATCATCAACAATTGTTAAATTTTCAGTAGAAGCAACAACTTCTTTAGAATCAGAAGCTATCATCTCTTTTTTCTCAGTAGCAGGCATTTCTTTTTCTTTCTTTGAAGACTTATATGCCTTGCTCTTTTCCTTCATGAGAACGCCCATTTTCTTTTTATAGGCAGCGAAAGAATCTTCATCAAGATCTCTAATATCATTAGCAATAACCTCTCTATCTTGTTCATCAAGTTCAAACTCCTCATCGAGAGAAGCCATTCTAGTAGAAAACTGCTCTTGTTTATCTTTGGAAGCTTTCTCTAGTTTAAATTGCTCTAGAGACTCTTTGACTGAAACCAACTCTGCTTTAAGAGCATCAGCATCAGCTGATAAACTCGTGAATTTTTCTTGAGCTTCTTTTAAAGCATTTTCCTTTTGTTGGATTTCTGCGCTATACTTTTCAGAGGCGATTTTTAGTTGTTCACCAATAAAATCCCTGATAGAAGAGGCAGTAGCTTCCTTAAGTAGCTCGTCAGTTATTTGAGAGACTTCGGATATATTCATATTAATTCTTTCATTTATTACATTAGATTCTAAAGTTTGTGAAATTTCTTCTGCTTTTTGCTCAATTATTACTTCGCTTTCTGGCTTTTTGACGCTAACACCTATTACATCTGCAGCTGGACTTGCTGTTAAACCAATTCCTAATGGTAAAACTCGACCTTTAATTTTTCTATAAATAGATTGATTTTCGTTTAGTTTGCCAGTCCCACCAAAGCCAGTTAGTTTTGGTTTTAGTTTTTCTATTTCTTCTTTGTCTGTAATTATAGAAGCATTTTCTATATTTTTCTCAGATCCTTCGAGTACTGCGATTTCATAATCATTATATCCTAGTTCCCAAGAAGCACTTACGCGCATATAATTTTTAGAAGTAGGGTCATTAGACTCTTCGATTGTATCGACTAAATCTTTATTTACTATTTTCCAGACTACGCCGCCTAAAGTTATGTTGTAGGGCTCTTTTTTATCTTTAACTTGCTCTTCAGTTAATGGTAAATCAGTTCCAAATTCAGAAAAACTAGCAGATAAAATAACTCCAACTACATTTGCACGATTATGTTCAATATTTATTGGTTTATTAATGAAATTTTTGTATATTTCTGTAGCTATAGAAGAATCAATTACATCACCATTTTTATTGACTCTATTTACAACACACGCATTAAAAGCAATTGGCAAAAGATCCATATTTGACCCTGCGTTAACTTCAGGAATAAAATTCCCAACGTCAATTAAACTTGCCAAAGACAAATATTTATCTTTTTCTTCAGATACTAATGGGCGTATCGAAGAACTAAATGTTGTAGAGAATTCAAATTTCATATTATTCTAAAAAATAAGTCACACTACCTAATGTTGAACTAGAGATAGCTACTCCAGAGCCATCTGGGACTTTTAGGGGGGCAGAATAATTGCAATTACCTTGAGCAAGATAAACTAAAACACTGCCACTTGTAACAGAATCAGCATTAGTTAAAGTTAAATTACCTTGAGTACTTATATCTGTTATAAAAATTCTACTGTTACCACTATTTGGAGGTTGAATTAAAACCCCAGTAGTAGTAAAACTAACAGTAGTTGTTGGTATGGACGCAATACCATTTTGAATAAAAGATTTCATTATTTTATATATTATTTATTTTTCTTGTATTGCAATAAGCAGGTTTGGAATTTTTCTTTGTCAGTTCCCTGTTGAGAGGGTATGCATTTTTGAAGGAAATCTTTGAAATTTTGACCCTCTGCTTCATACATTGACTTGTACTCTTCCTCTTCTTCGTAAAAAGCGAAGGCTTGAGCGCGAGAGAGTTGGTCCATTGTTTTGGTTAGGACTTCTCCCTTTTTATAAGTTGGACCTTCGTTAGTTACTTCATATGAAATAACTTTACCCATTTGATTTGGTAAGTCTTTAATCTCTTTTACAATTCCTTCGCTGCCATAATGATAACAATTCTTATTTACATTTCGAACCTTCTGACCAACTGTAAAAATTGGTTCAGAACTCATATAATTAGCCTCAGACTCTTCGGCAAACATTACATAGTTATGAATCATTACCATGTAGTCTTCAGTGATAGCGATCTTGCCTTGTAGGAATGACTCAGTTAAATTTTCTTTGACCTTCTCATTGTTTAAAGTGTTAAGAATGTTCTCCGCATGAGTTTTAATAGAATTTAAAGAGCTAACTGACATTTCTAAATATTCGTTCTTGTACTCTTCCATTTCGCCCTTTTCTGACTCCATCATTTCTTCGGCCTTTGATAAATCAGGCCAAATTTTTAAGAGATCACTTTGATTCCAAAGAGTAAAACCATCCCATTCTTCCTCGTTGGCTTGAGCCTTTTTCAAAGCATCCTGTTTAGGATAATCTTTATCACCGGGTTTTGCTGGTTTATAATTTTTGCCGAGACGATCTTTTTTCTTTTGAATATTATGCCAAAGACCTTTACCAGCTTCAGTTTCTGATGAAACTTCTTGTTCTGAACCTATTACTGGTGCTCCTGCTCTCCATTGATAACATGACCAATAACGAGCTTTCCATTTAGGTCCGGGATTAGTGCAGTTATGCCTTGCTCTAAAACTCTTTCTCCTAGCAGGATCATCTCTTTTGATTTCCATGTTAGGATCACCAAAGTTAACTTTTACGACATTTCCCTTTTCATTCTTTACATAAACAGAAAACTTCTTAGGGCCATCAGGAGTTCTGAATGGCTTGTTCAAAGTCTTCTTTTCTCTGTCTGCAGCAATAATTTTAGAAGAAATGTCGATTTCTAATTCTTTAGTTTTCATGTTAAATATATTCTAACCAATTAGCTTTTTCGTCTTCTGTTTCTAAATATAAGTCATTTATATCTTCGAAATCATAATCTAAAATAAATTCTTTAATATCAGCTTCTGCTTGATTAAAATCATCATCATTTGGTAACCAATTATCAGTAATATCAATTTCAGAAGCTCTAGAAATATCACTATCTGCCTTTCTATAAGCATCTTTAACAGGTTTTCCTGCCATCATTCTTAAAAACGTGTTCACACGGGCCATAGCCCATTGTCCTCTTGTTTTACCGGGTCTATGGCTAGAACTAAAAGCCCCAGCGCCTCTGCGATAAACCTTCTTTAACTGACTTAAACTAACTTTTTTAGAATATTTACTATTATGTTCTTTGACTTTGGATTTTAAAGCTTCAACTACTTTAGCAGAAAACTCTATTGCTTTATCGCTCTTCGTGCCTGCGCTGCCCGCAGGATTCTTGGAGGAACCCTTACGTTTCTCAGAGGGTTTAGAAGGAGTTTGAGCGGAACTTTTTGGTCCCGGTCTTTTGGATTCTACTATCTCAATATCTAAACCTTTAAAATTCATAGGTTTTCATTAATTTATACACCATAAAATAAAAATAAAGAAATTATATTAAACCATTAGTATTATAGTTTGTGTAATCAAATCCTTTTAATAATCCACTTATAAATAAACCTCTTTCATGAGGGTAACTATTCATATCCATATCACAATAAAAAGAATAACTAATTGAAGCATTTGAACCGATTGATGACTCGTAAGTATATGTTTTTAATTTTGCTTTTTTAAAATCGTATCTTATTATTGTTTCATTAGATTTATTTAACTTTATCGCAATATCGTATTCTGATTCATTTTTAATATTTCCCAAAGGACTACCGGAATAAAGCAAGTTTTTATAAATAGCAGAAAAAGAACCATCTACTGTAATAGGAGTATTTATTTGTCTATCTACTGGATAAACATGCCCTAAAGTTTTTAAAGACTCCCTATCTAATGGAATTGTAAAATTAAAGCTTTGAATAGCAGCGTCTTGAATTACTAAATTACTTTTAGTTTTATTTAAAGAGTTTGAATCAAATACATCTATAGTTACTTCTCCGGGTAATAGAACAGAAATCGGACTCTTAAACTCTTCAAAATTTTTATCATAATTTGGAATATTGAATTTAACACCTGTATTTAAAGTGCCACTTTTAGGATTTAAATAAGGAGATACTCCACTAACCCCACTGGAATAATATATTAAATTATCCGCAATATAATTTAAAGATGCTTGTGGAAAATTACCAACTTGCAAATTAACACTGTATGAAGTCATGTAGCAATTTCCAAATGCAAGCACTGGGAAACCAGAAATATTGCTGCCTATAACATCATTAGATTCAGGATTAATGACTAAAAATAAATTTCTTTGGTCTCTATATTTGAATGGATATTTAAAAGTATTATTAGTAGCTTGCGTTAAATTTGTATTAAAAGCATAATTAGTATCACCAAACGAGAAACCAGAAAGAATATTGCCACTTGGATAAATTTGATTTCCATCAAATTGATCTAAATTTGGAGTACCTAGTTTTACATAAAAACCCAGCCTAGCTTCATTTCTTAAGTCTCTAATTTTATAGGAAAAGTTTAAATTTAATTCTGGGGGGTTTAAATTAAAGTCATATACTGCCGAAGCATTTCCAATTTCTGAAAATTTAGATTGATTAGTATTAATCTGATAAGAGAATTGATCTACTCTTTGAATTGGCTGTATTAAATTAATCTGACCAGTGGGCAATGAATCTCCATTTGTATTTGTAAAATAATAACCGCTTGCTGGCGCTGGGCCAGTAAACAAAAGCTGATTATTATATATTACTCTATTTGTTGGCATTAGATTTTACTATGATAAAGTAAACTTGCCATATAAGAATCAATTTGATGTTCGCAAGCTATACTATGAATTTCTTCTATTTTATCTTTGTTTTTGTCTACTGGTGAATCAATATAATCTTGGATCTTATTCAACCAAGTGGTTTTATCTTCATTAGCCACTATAATCTTAGTAATATCTAAAGCAACCTCTTTTTGTTGCTCAGTTAATTTTTTAAGCTTGTGTTTTTTCTTTAAACTATTTTCAACTTCTGCACCTAATTTATTTGTAGTATCTATTGTATCTTTCAACTTCATGACACTAAATGAAGCTTTTGATCCAATAGGAGAGACTTTTTTGGTTGTTTGTTTAATTCCTGTAGTTCCACTGGGTCTTCCTGCAGATCCAGCATCTATTTTAGGACCGCCAATCAATGGCTGATACAAACCTTGATCTTTAAGGTTTATAAAATTATTTTGTGATTGAACTGATTCTTCGGCACTTGGAAGAACTCCAGTTTCAATAGCCTTAATTCCTTCTTCTGGAGTAAGAACGCCAAGTTCAACGAGTCTTGTATAAATTCTATATAAATTAGCATCATTCTTAATATCCATATCCTCAAAGAAAGGAGTAGGAAATACTTTGAATCCTATCTCTTTGGCAATTCTTTTAACTTCTGGCAATAAGAAATCAGTTATAAAAGTTTGACGTGCTTGTAATAGTTTTTGAGTTAAAACTGAAATTTTAGCATTAGCATTAGCAAATTTTTCATTTCCAATTAAAATATTATTTAATCCAATAGCTATATCTTTATCAATAATCTCATATTTTCTAGGATCAAGAATGTCTGCTATTTGAGGTATTACGAATTCTGCTTTGGTTGTGTAGTCTGCAATTAAAACTCTGCCAATTGATTGATTTAAGAAAAGAGATTGCATAGTTTTAATATTCTCTTGGTTAACTCCGCCTTGTTCTGGAGTTGTGCCCATTGTTACTAATAAAATAACTTGCTGAAGAGTTCTCGTAAGCGCCATATCCATACGACGCATTTCGATCTTTGCGCTAATGTCTTCGAGCACTGGAAAACCCATTGGCACAGCAAAAGGCTCATAGTCTTGCTTCTTGTAAAAGACTGCGTATATTTTTTTGGTATCTAAATGAAGTAAGACAGCAGTAGCTTTACCCTTTTCGACTTGTTGTTTAGCCAAGGGTTCTAATGAATTCAATATTTCTTGATCTTCATCAGTTCTTGGATTTCTTAATGCTTCAAGTTCGTAATCAGTTAAAACTTTATAATATTGTCCTCTATTGAATGATAAATTACCATTAACCTGAACATCAGCAGGATTAATAATAATATATCTTGATGGCAATGAAACTCTTGCAGCTAAAGCTTGAGATCCGAATACTTGACTTATTTTGGAAATGTCTTCTTCTTTTATAACTGTATCGTATCTATAAACGAATACATTTCCTGATCGATAATATTCTCTAAAAAATTTATCTTGTAAGGCTGTAATATTTATTTTATTAAATAAAGCCTGAAAAAAATCTCTTGAGCTTTTATTGCCACCTTTAAAATGAATAGAACCACAAGAAAGCTCCGTCATCAAATCAATAGTATTTCTAAATAATCCAAAATTATAATAAGCTTTTTGGCAAAGAATTACAGTGTCTCTAACATCGATATTAGATTTATTATAATTATAACCAGTAGCATAATTGAATGGAACCATTCCGTCGTCAATATTTCGGAATCTATCGGTTCTTTCAATTGTTGAAGCAGCGTTTCTTCTACTTCTGGTTTTTTCAACCGTATCTCCAATACCACGGGCAGGTATAGAACCTTCTACCATCATAGGAGCAAAAGATGGTTGCTCTTTATTTTCTTTTTTTGCCTTTGCCATAAGCCTAATATTTTATTACACTAATTATATCATGAACGGAGTAAAACCGGTTGGAATAGGTTTATTTTCTATAGTCATTAAATCATTATAGCATTTTGATGCCCATTTAGCTAACATTAAAGTTGTATAATTATCTTTTCTTGCTCTATTTGGGGAATTGGATCTTCGCAAGTGCTGTGGTAAATCAAAATTAACACTACCTCTACTAGTTGTAGTGAATTCAACAAGAGAGCATTGTTTTTTAGTATTATAAATGAGCATATCTTGTTGTTCGATAAGATCTAATTTATTCCAATCCTTACAATTATCTATAAAAATTAAACCCTCTGGTATTTTTTTATTTATTTCTTCGTTAAAGAATTTTTCATTGGCAGCAGTTTTTGAAGCGAACCATATTTTCTTATAATCAATAGATGCTTGTAAATTTTCATTGCCTCTTCTAATGAAAGTACTGGTAAATACTTGACTCATGGCAATTTGTTTATTTTCAAGGTTGTACTGGTTGCGTACTTTTTGGAGCATCTTGCTGTAATCTACATTTTCCAAATCAGAATTAAAATCGACAAATTTGATTTTATCACTTTCTGAATTTACAAAATCAGAATCATTATAAGTATTAAAAAAGATATCTGCCCCTGCATTATCACAAATAATAAATACAATATTAAAACTTGTAAGTATGTAATTTAAATACTTGACATGAGTGCTTAAATTTCCTAAGCCTGCATAAGAATGAACTAATACATCATTTTTATTTTCTCTATCTATTTCAAGAACTGCCATAGCAAAAAAGTCTGCATTTGGACTATCGCTCATGTTAGGGTCAATTGCTAAAATATATTCTTTACCAGCTTGACCTTTAATAACAGTATGAGGAGTTTCATCAAATTTAAGAGTGCATTCTTCCATTTTTTTCATACTAAAATAAGAGTCACTTCCATCAGTAAATTGAGCACAATACTCTCTTAAGAATGAAGCATGAGAAGAGCCTCCATTCTGAGCTTCTTCAGTAATGGAAGAATCTATCATCTCTGGCGGTAAAGATTCGTAGCTTAACTGTGAAACGAAATAAGTGGCGCTCCCCAATTCATTAGAATAAATTTGATCACACCATTCTTTATAGGTTTTATATAAATTTTCAAATGTATAAGAAGCAGAAGACAATGCTATCATCTTGGAGGTATTCTTGAATACTATTCTATCTGCATCTGTCATTGCTCCTTGACGAATTAATTCATCTTCTTGCTCGCGAATTTGAATACGCTCTTTAATATCTTGAGGCACAATCAAGAATGGCATCAAAACATTTTTAATGATATCTTCTGGAAGCAATAGAAACTCATCCAAGACTAATACATTAGCGCGAAAACCACGGATCTTTTCTCCGTTCAAAGGAATAGCTTTAATTGATCCTTCATTAATAACCCAATCAAACTCATCATTTCTCTTGCTCTTAGCACCAAAAGCTTGCATTAATAATTCAGCGCCTTTAGCTTCTACTATTTTTTCTAAATTATTGAAGATGTTTCTTGCTGTTCTAAATGTCGGACCAGCAATTAGTATTTTACTTTTTGGCTCAAAAATGCATTGCAAAAAACAAAAAACCGCAGCAGAAAAAGATTTGGATGCGCCACGACCCCATACGTTCATGCTAAAATTGCGGTTTAGCATTCCTTTGATAGCTATTTCTTGATAAGGCCAAAGTTTAATGCCTGAGATTAACTCTGTTGTAATTCCAATATTTGCTCGAAGGAATTTTGCTAAAGTTATTTTTGCTTTTTTATCATCAAGAGTACCTTTTAAATGATAATAATCTTGATTTAAATTAGGAATAATTGAATTATACTTTTCAGGAGAATACCACATATTATAATAATTTTAGATCATAACACAACTGCAAATCATATTTGAAATAGTTTTCTTGAGAAGTAAATATTTTTTCTATAACTCTAACTGATTCTTTTCTGCCATCAACAAATAGAAATTGTATGTATGGATACTTTTGAATTAACTCTCTGACATTATGGAAGATGAAATCTGGATTCATTTTAGTAGCTTTTTTATAAACATGAGGTAAATAATTAAAAGCTAATGCGTTTGACATCTTTTCTTCTACAATTATAACAAGATTAGATTTAGCTTGACCTGCTTTTTCTATTTCTCTGCCGAATCTTTCGTATCCTATGCTTAAAGTTCCTATAAAATCAGGGATAGACTTTCTTTCAAAGTAGAGTTTACCATCATAGCTTGGGTGACTAAATCCATAGTCTCCAAATTTTAAAGTTCTAACTTCAGAAGCCATATTAAAAATAAAAGGCTTCCTTTCTCTTGTATCAATATAAATAGTGGCTGTTTCTGAATTGGGTATTTTATCGTGTTTTAAATTTTCAGGATAAATATGTTTGTTTTTAAAACCAAGTTGTTCCGACTTTTTATAATAGTCACTAAATAATTCTTGAAGATAAATGATGCTCGGACTTAGTATACTTCTTAATTCTACTTGGGTTAAAGTGTAGATTAAGTTCTTCTTTTTTTTACGTTTCAGTAATAAATCCACGCAATATTTTTGTTGCTCTTCCCTTGTCTGGCTTTTCAACCAGCCTTTAAAATTATTCTTACTATTAAAATCAGAGTTAAAATATTGCTCTTTATTTTTAAATTTAATAATGGCACCATCATGCAGATCGTAGCGAGGAAAATACTTTTGATAGTATTCTATTACTCTAATTTTGTGGCTTTTTAAATGATGATTCATTTGAGAATCAGTATCAAATACCAATTCGCATATTTTGCATTTTTCAGCCATTCAACACCTCGTCTTCTGATATTCCTAGTATTCTACATTTCACTTCTTCCATGGATGAGAGTCTTTCTATTTCATTTTTAACAAGATTTTTTCTTCTTTCTGCTAATTTGATTAATTGAGCGCGAGAATCTTCTTCTTTCCACATTTGTACTAAATTTAAAATACTGGCATTTTCTTTTATTTGTTTGCTAAGTCTATCACTTCTTTTGACTTTCAAGTCATTGACAAGTTTCTGTTGTCGAATAGTCGATTGATTGTACTCATCTCTAGCTCCACTGATTGCTTCAATGAGAGCCATTGGAATTTTGCCACCACTATCTACTTCAGCATCAATTTGATTTTGTAGAGTTTGAATTGTTTCTTGAATGTTGGCGGAGATGACAACTTCTGTTGCTAAAACAATATATTGATCTACTTCTTCTTGAGTAAGATCTGGCTTATCATAAGTATAGCGCACAAAAGAACTCTCAAATAACTCTCTATCAATATTAGAAGAGTAACTATTTATTTGGTGCAAAAAACGATAAGTATGCATGTAACCAATTAATGCATTTATTGCTGTTTTCTGCCGTGAAGTTATTTTTTCTCTATCTATTCCTTCATGAACATATTTATTTATCCTAAATAACATTTTCTCAAATGTCTTAGGGGGCATATATTCTGAGTCTGCCAAGCTCTCTTCTCTACTTGTTATGACTTTAGGGTCAAGAGTCTTTAAAAAATCAATAACTGCTCTTGTTTCTTGATTCAAACTTGTAAGAGAATCATTCTTGAATAAAACTTTTGCCATTTCAAGAGCGCCCATTGTGTTCGCGTTGTTGGCGATGAACTCTCTTTGCTCTTGATTGAGCTCTATTTTATCTTTGGGAAGATACTCATAAGAGGCCCGTGCTTTAATTTGCCGGGTCGCTAAAAACTTTTTGACAGCTTTGCCATGCCAACTCCTACCATCTGCTCCTTCAACATCTGGAAACGCTACTCTAACTAATTCCAATAAAGCGGGTGGATTGTCTGGCCTATTGTTCCATTCATTTAATATTGCCAGTTTTTGTTCTTCATTTAAATCTTCTTGAGCTTTATTCTCCTCCATAAAATTCTACCTCCCCATTTATTAAGCAACGCTTTGCTTTTATGATAATGGATTTTTTAATATTTTTAATTTGCTTATAACCGGGCGATCTATTTTTCTCTGATGTTTTAAATCCTAAAACTTTTGCTACTTCACTTTCTTTTTTATTTTCTAAGCATAGCATTTCATAGACTACCCATTCGGCAGGCTTTAATACTTTTTTCAAAGCTATGCTTAAACTTTTAGTGCTTCGCATTAAATCAAAGTTATCGTTTTGAATTTCGTGCAACTCTTTTACATGATTTTCAAGAGGAAGAGTAACTTTTGTATTGTACGCATCTTTTTTACTACCCTCCCAATAAGCATATAGTGGGCACTTATTGCATTGCTCACCATAGATAGTACAAGAATCATCCCAATCTGCTGCCGCGCATTTCAAACAAGGTCTTGCGTAATTACCATAATTGTTTCTGATTATATTTTTGATTTGATTAGAAATTATAATATTTAACCAAGGAGCCAAAGGCTTTTGGGGGTCATACAAAGACCATTTTTTATGAATATGAATTCTTAAAATTTGCTCAACATCCTCAAAATCTATCCAACTTAAAGCAACAAGGTTCCATTTGTTTTTTCTTTTGCGAATTTCCTCATTTATTACGTCAATGTTTTTTTCGAAAGAGTTTTCATTGGATTTTTTAGACATTTTATTTTGGTCTTAATGTACTGGACTCTTTCTTTATTTGCTTTAATATTTCTTTGCTAGATATTTTGCCATCCATTCTTTCTCCCATGTAGCTATATTGATCTGGCACTGTGCTAGCGATACTACCCAAAGTATCTTTGCGAGGTTTTTCAAATGAAATATCTACTTCTAAACCTTTAATATCAGGAATAGGAGTAGCTTCCTGTTCACTATCGTCATCTTCAGAATCATCATCCTCAATATTTTGAGTGACTTGTGATTTATTAGATTTTAGATTTTTTGTTTTCTCTTTTATGAGAGTTGTGTAGAAGGGCGTGCCACAATTTGAACAAAATTTTGGTTTTGCTTCAATATATGAACTTGGGCTTCCACATCGTGAACAGTATGTTTTTAACATAAACAGTTATTGTTATTATATTTAAAACTTAAGAAAAACAATAGTATTAAATAAGTGTATATACACTATTCAATCATTATTGTTTGATCTTTCCATTTTTTTCTTAACCTTTTAACTCCTGACCATAAGCAAAGACCAAATGTTTTTTCTAATTTTATTATCTGTTTTTCAGACAAGTCAGGAAGTAATAAATGAAATAATTCATGCAAATAAGTTAAGAAATATTCTTTATCTGTTTGTTTAGGGTCTATTTCTATATAGTGTTCATGACCTTGATAAGCAAAACCAACTACCTTGTCTTTAGATAAGTCTTTATGATAGACTTTTGGTTTCTTAATAACAACTTTGCTGGTTATTGCTTTGGGCATATTAACAACTTATATTCTTATATTTGGCTATTTTTTGTACAATATATTGAGTAATTCCGCTTCTCATAATATCTTCTACCCCCAATTTGAAGTAAAAGATGCCATTGTCTCTGCTCTCTTGATCATCAAATATCCTACAGAACTCATTAAATCCTGACTTTTTACCTAAGTCATTCTGCATCAATGAATCGCCGCAAACAAATAGCTTACTAAATTTGCCTAATCTTGTTGCTGTCGTTACTAATGAATCAAATACCATGTTTTGACCCTCATCTAATATAATAGAGTTAACATTAAAGGTATATCCGCGCAGTAAAGATACTGGAAATGCTTTAATGCGTTCTTGTTTATTTAAGCTATCTATTGTAGATTTATTCAATAGCTCACCTAATTTATCAAAAAGGGGCACATTGTAATAATAAGTTTTTTGTTCCAAATCTCCAGTCAAGAAACCTGTTTGACCATCTGAACTTTGTACTAATGATCTAATATATACAATATCAGATATCTTTTGAGCTTTCATTAATTCCAAAGAGCAATAAACACTCAATAAAGTCTTTGCTGTACCGGGAAGACCATCCAGAATAATAATATTAGTTTCTTTATTTAAGGCTGTTTGTATTATTTGTTCTTGTTTGGGAGTCCATTTTAATTTCCTTATTTCAAAAGAATCTTTAACTTTATCCCTTTGTTGTATTCTTTCGGAATTATCTTTTTTACCCATGTTAATTTATATTACAGTTTTTATAATAATAAATGTAATTATATTTGTGAAAATTGAATTAAAAGTTCAGATCATAAATCCTTCAACTTGTTCGAAGATAACAAGATGTAAATGTTGTGGTATAGACTACGACAAAGAAGGATATTTATTATTTTTTAAGATGAAGAAGATAGTATACTTCTTGTTAAGCCTTGCAGATCATAGCAAAATTAAAATATGCGACGATTGCTTAATTAGCTTGGGATCTCTAATTTGCCTGAAGAATAATTATAATGATGTCACTATTCATGTCAAAAGTGACAATGAAACTAAAACTATTCAAATACCCCCTATTGCAGATATAGACTTAACTACTAAACTAAAAAACATTTATAACAAAGTTCAAGTTACTAATTAGTAATTGTTTGTATATATTTTGTATATCTGGGGGGCTAGAATGAATGAAATAATTTTGGAGTTGTATTAAGTCCTCAAATTTGCAAGAGTTTTTTAAGATATTAGCTTGCAAAGAAATGATTCTAATGTTTTCTTTTATGTAGCCTTTTTGAGAGTCTATTCTGTCTATTGAAGCTGTATTATAAAAATCGGGATTAAATTTTTTGTGGATATATACTAATTTATTATTATTGACTGGACAGCATTCGGGCGCTAGCTGTATTAAATCATTTAATGTTATTGAATACTCTAAGCCTTTTTTGCTCGCTCTTCGTCGAGCATGCGCTAATAAAGACTTCAAAAATAAAACTTTAGAATTTGGCCCCGTGTAGTGACAAGAAATGCATCTATTTCTTTTTCTCTTTGCTTTGGAATTGAAGAACTCTGATGGTAGCTTCATTTCGGTGCAATCGGTGCATTCTAATTTTTCACTCACTTATGGTTATATTATAAATGATATATTAAAAAAGGTCTGAAATTTTAGTGGCCTTGGGATTTTTTTAGTTTGAAATGAAGAAAGGATATTTTATTGTTTTTTTTATTTTTATAAATAAGGGGGGTATACTATAGTGATTGGTTTTGGTGGAAATGGTTGTTTTTTTTTGGTTATATTAAATAACGAGTTAGGGTAGAGAAAAAAGTATATTATTTTAATATTGTAGAGAATGAAATTAGCCCCCTCCCCCCTCTCTTTTAGTAAAAATATGTCTTGATTTTTTCAAAAATAGGGGGAGCGAAACGAGGTTTCGCAGCGAAAGAAAAATGCAGTGAGACGTTGACGCAATGTGAGACTTGGGGCAGTCTCAGGCCATGGAAACGACCCCTCCCTACTACTGGGTTGGGTGGAAAGTAGTAATATGCTTTTGTTTCTAATCTTGATCATTCTAATATCAACACAATACAAATGAAATATCAAATTGACACCTTAGACTTCATGCGAGTAAACATGGCTCTTGGCCATTTGGTTGCTTCATTAGAGTTTGACGTCAAAAAATATGGACTAGACGAAAGTTCATATACTGTAAAATGCTTGAGAGAAGCGAAAGAAATTAAAGAAAAAATGTCGACAATGCTCCCAATTGAGGAATGAATCTTCCTAGGGAATTTCCCTAGGGAGTCTCCCTAGGGAATTCACCTAGGGAGTTCACCTAGGGAATCCACCTAGGGATCTAGGGAATCTCCCTAGGGAAATCACCTAGGGAATCCACCTAGGAATCTAGGGAATCTCCCTAGGGAAATCGCCTAGGGAATCCACCTAGAGATCTAGGGAATCCCCCTAGGGAATCTACCTAGGGAATTTCCCTAGGTAGAATTTTTTTTCGCGCTTGGGGGGTAGGGGGGCCCCCCTTCCCCCCAGAGGCGTAAAAAACTTTGGGCTTGACTTGGCGTCAGCCCCCCTCATCCCCCCATGCTCTTATTTGCACGGATCTGGCGTATTCTTTGTTGACTCTTCGTTCTCACTGTGATCTCGCCAACGAAAGAAAACCGCAATGAGATGTTGACGGAATGCCATTGTCGACTATCTTGTCCGGGACATGAGCAACAACACTATCACCGCCACCACCACCACCACCA
>Ga0194116_10003004_pt1 | contig 20855 bp, 19 predicted proteins | sample TA2MahsurfametaG_4_FD_148617 | JGI IMG/M metagenome (GOLD analysis project Ga0194116, IMG submission 148617) | Freshwater microbial communities from Lake Tanganyika, Tanzania - TA2015008 Mahale S9 surface | ecosystem: Environmental > Aquatic > Freshwater > Lake | place: Tanzania: Lake...
GTTCTGGAATTTGTACACTTCTTGTTTGTGTTGGCAAGTGACCAGAAATAGCGTAAGTAGGAAATTGTGGTTGCGACGGTTGTAATTCTGTTCGGTCTAAATATAATGTTTCTGCAGTGGGGTCATCTTCCGATATTTCTTCAATAGTGTCTAATACTGGTACTAATTGTTGGTTTTGAGTAGGTTGGGGTAAAGTTTCTTCTAAAGAGTCTATATTAATCATAGGTTCTACGTTTTGTTGGGCGATGTTTTCCATTTGTATGTCTGTAACAGTTCTTTCTGGTCTGATATTTTGGGAAATATTAATATTTTCTAATCGCTGACGCTCCATATCACTTATGCATTTTTTTAAAATTTCATAAAGTGACGGAGGTATTAAATACATTTTAGAATATCCTAGTCTTTGGTTTGACATTTTAGGATTTTTTATTAAATATTAAGTTTGCTAGAAGTGGTAGTACTGCAGATAATATAAGTCCAAGACCTCTTCCCTCTTGTATTAAAGCTCTCCTTTTTTTCTCTGTGTTGCTTAATTTGTGTGTAATAATTTTTAAATTTTTGATTGATTGCTTGTTTTTCAATATATTTTTTATCCTGTATTTTTTATTTTTAGGTATAGATAAGTCTGTGTAAATACTGTTGTATACGCATTCACAAATTGATTCTATACCGCTTGAGTCAATATGTTTTAATACATGTGTTAAGTTTGGGGTATTAAGTTTATTTAAAGCTTGATACAGTTTAATAGATTCTTTGGTCAACATTTTGACGAATTAAAACAAAAAAATTTCTCAAACTTATTTAAATAGTGTAGTTACGGTTCCAAAAATACGGTATACGGTGCTTCCTCAGGAAATATATTAGTTCTTAGACGTAATTGGTCGGGTGAACTTGGGTAACAATCAATAAAAAGGTAGGAATAATCATATTTAGTAGCTTCTTTGTAAGAATTTAAAATGTATTTTGTGTTTCCCGGGCATATTTGTCTACTTAAATATTGTATTTGTGATAAATTACGTCTGTTTTTCATTACTACGACGTAGTGTGTTTGAGAGCTCATACATCTGTAAATGTTATTGTCATAAAATAAATTTTGTGTAAGATATATTAAGCTACAGTTGTAGTGGTGTCCTAAAACCTGAAATATTTCTTGTAAATCTTCTGGTAATTCTGATAAACTGTCGTCAAATATTACTAAAGAACCGTTCTGATTCACGAACGGACTAATCTTTTCAGTAAGTAAGTTCACAGAAGGGCTTGTGTCTTTTATATTTATTATTTCATTTACTAAATTGTTATTTAGTAAATATTCGTAGTTTGGTTGCATCGTGTTATAAAATAAAATAACGTAATCAGGTTTTTTTGTAAATTTTTCAGCACATATTTTGAGCAAGTTTGTGACAAAAGTTGTTTTACCAGTCTGAGAAGGTCCGGCAATTAGCATATTGAAAGGAGTTGGAATTCTGGTATCAAAAGGCATTTTGTATTAATTTTCTGTATTTTTATAATTTTTTTATTTTTAAATAGTGATATGGCTTTGATACCTTTCGATATTGGAAAAGGTTACATTGGTTGTTTTTTAAAATCTGATTGTAAATGTTTAGAAGAGATGCCACTGTTTAATTTTCATGGGGAAAATTACAGCCAAAATTCAAAAAAACATGTCGAAATGTTTTTAATTCAGTGTCAAAAACATTATGAAAAAGAATATTTCTCACAAAATTTGATACCTATGGAGGTTAGTGCTTATTTAGTAAGATGGAATCTGATTTTTCTAAAAGAAACTGTTAGTAGATTTGAAGCATATATTAGCAATATCAAAAACGTATTTATTGATTTTCCTGGGAAAAGTATTTCATTATTAAACTATATTCAACACGTAAAAAACTATCACAAGTTTGTTGATAACATGGTCGAAATATCTATGTATCCGTATTCAAAAATATCTGTTTTCCAATTGAAAAATATTTTGGAAATTCACTTAGAATTATTGATGATTTTCGAACAATTTGTAAATCTGTTAGCTGTAGGTTATTCTCATTCTGTAAAATCTAATTATGGTATAGTTAATTTGTATAATTTATTTTATAAATAATTTTTATATTATGTTGTTAGTAAAATGAAGATGAAAACAAATAAAGTCTGATCCAAAATTAATAAATTGACCAGAATGAGAACGGATTTCTATTTTGATTTCTGAAATGTAGCTGTTTGCGATTTCTCTGTATTCGATTGTTTTAAATTCTTGAAATTGGTAGTTGTCATCATTTTCAGTATGTAAAATGGGTATTATTTTTAAAATATTTGTGTATTCATCACTTATTAGACTAGGTTTTACTAGATCTGTGTATAGCATTAAGTAAGCTGGTTTAAATAGATCCCAGTTCGGAACAGATTCAGCCTTAAATGGCGTATTTTTTGGTAAGTCAATAACGTAATCTTCTGAAATATTTTCAATATTGTTGTTTAATCCTAATAGTTTTGATAAGTTTTTTGAAAATGTCATTCTACAGGGTATTGTAGAAGTTATATTCAAAAAATTGTTTGTGTCAAATTTTATGGTTATTGCCGTTCCTAAAACAGAAATCTTTTTTTCTAGCATAGATGTAAAAGATTCTTTTGTATAAATAATATTTGGGATGAGAATTTTTACGAATGAGGTTTTTACTTCCACATTATTGTTAATTTTGGTGAAATAAATAAAATTGTTATTATCTGGAAATGAATTAAAATTGTTTGGAAAAGTTATTGACTTTAAACCTACCTTCCAGGTTTTATCAAAATGTAATGTTTTTGGTAAGTTTATAGAAAAATTGTGTATTTCGCTTCCGTGTGTATTTAAATTTGGAGAAATTCTTATACTAAATGATTTTTTTGTTTTTTCCATTTTTTTAAAAGATATTTGTAGTAAAGACGGAATACCTTCTTCAAGATTGAGCTGGTTGTCAAATTCGTCTGTCAAAGTAAATGTGAAATTGTTTAGTGTTGTATTATTCAGTGGGATATAAGTTGGATTTTGAAACTCGTGAAAAAAGTGTTTGTATGGAGATCGAAAATTAGGTTTAAACAATTCTAAGTCGTTAGAGTATGTGTTGTTAAAATACTGTGATTGAATGTTATTACACTTGATTTTTATTATATTGGGTGTGGTTTTTAATGTTTCTTGTAGTTGCTGTAAATTTAGGTCTATAGAGGTATACTCCATGTTTAAAACAAATATGTAATATATTTTGTTTTTTATTAGTAAACTCACATTGTTTATTTCTCTTGCTCTACGCAAGTTTGGTATAATTGTATAAGGTTTGTAATTTATATTTTCAAAATTTTCATAATCAGCGATGGTTACGTTTTTCATCTCTTGATACGGACTGCTGTTCATTACAATGTCTTCTCTTATAAAGAAAACTCTGTCGTAATCGTTATTGCCGCTATTCTTAATTCTGATTTTATGTCCATCTATTAATATTTTTAAAAAGTCATCTTCCAACGTGTTTTTGAAATCTTCATAATGTTCTGGAAGTCTTATGTCATTATAAAAAAATTCGTAAATAATATTTTTATGATGTAACTCTGATAAATGTTCATTACTCCATTTTGAAAGTAAATTAACTATCGATTCTCTCATAAAACAGTCGAAAGTTTCATCGGTCACACAATAATCTGCAATTTCGTCAGAGTTTTTTTTATCTTTTGATGGGTGTTCGGTGAAACAAAGTTCTGAAAGTATACATTTTTTGTTTTCAATTTCTTTTTTTCCGCGGATTTGGATGAAGGAAGGAAAGCCCGCGTTTTTTAAGTAATCAGATTTAAAATTAGAAGACACTCCGACACTATTTAATGCTATTCCCCATTTTTCGTTTAAATGTGTAGGTAGTTCAAAAGTAAAAGGAAGTTTGCTAGAAAATTGTGATAATGTGTTGTCTGGAAATTGTTTGTGTGAACCGTTTGATAAAATGTATGCAGAAATCATTTTAATATATTTATTTTATGTTTTCAATTGTTTAAATACAGAAATTTAATTAATATTTTCTAATTCATTTTCGTTAAGCCATTCGTTGAATTCGTCACCGTACCCTAACCATTTTACTAGAACTTGGTTCTGCCCGCGATATCGTCTTCTACGAATTATTCTTTCAATTCTAAATAAATCTAAACTTGTCAGAGCTAGTTCAAAATCATAAAATCCACCTTGAATATTTTCCCCATTTGCCGCTTGCAAATAGTATAATGGATGTCTTGTTTTTAAATTTATGTCATGGATAGTAAATATTTCGTTTGAGGCTTGCTGTTGGTATCCTCTAGTGAACGTATTTCTTTGAAGAGCTATTCTGACCTTGTCACCAATTTTAAATTTGGGTTTTGTCCTTGGTATTTTAATTTCTTTTTGTGAAATAAGGTTATTAATATATAGTTCAGCATATTCGTTGTTTTCAGCTTCGAATGGTGACATGTTAATCATTCTGTGATATCTTGTATTGTAAGACTTTACCATGTTTTGTAATTCATCAATATATCTATTTGTCTGAAATTCTGTTAAATATTTTCTAATAATGTTTTGAATTGTTCTGTTGAATCTTTCAATAAAGCTAGCGTGAATGTTAGATTGTGGTGTGATTAGTTTAATATTTAGTAAGTTGCAATAGTTTTTAAATTCCCTGTTTATAAATTCGTTTCCTTTATCGCAAACAACTGTGTACGGTTTCTCTTCTAAAGGGTCGATAATTTTTTTAAAGGCTGTCAGTACTATTTTCGATTTTTTTTCTTTAAGTGGTTCAATAAAAGCAAAACGAGTAAATGTGTCAATAACAGTCAGCAAATATTTCACATCATCATTATATGCTGACAGGTCGGTTAAAAAACATAAATCTATTTGAAATTGATACCTTTTAAATCTTGAATAAGAAATGTTTCTTTCTCCTTTATGAAATTCTTTGTGTAATGTGCGTGATTCTATAGTGCTTAAAACTCTTTCGATGTGTTTAGGGGCTATCTCTTTGTTCAATTGTTTGTAAATATAATTAGGATTACTAAAAGCTTCTGGAAATCCTGGGGTTTTATATTTTTCTTTTAATTCGTTGTCGATATTTTCAGGAAAAACATTGATGTTTTTCCATAACATATCGTCTTCATTTATTATTTGGAATCTGTTCATTTTATTTATATTTCTTCGAGAGTGTATTAGATCTAAATATTTTTAAGATTTTTGTATTAGATACTGATGGGTTGTCAAAAACCTTAATTGATGGGCTTAGGGTGCCAGTTTTGGCGGACCGCGTGGCCAGAAAAGCAATTCTTTGATGGTTATGATTGTCTTCCAGAACCTTTTTGTGTTCAATGAGTCGTTGCCAGTTTATCATGAAGTTGTCAGTAAGATTAAAATCTTCAATGTGTAGAATGTGATCGATACTGGCAGGCCGTAAACTTATCAATAACTATGGGAGGGTTTATTTTAGCAGGTCAAATTTTTTGTTGTTAAAACATTTATTTTTTAAGATTAAAATCTTCATTGTGTAGAATGTGATTGATACTGGCAGGCCGTAAACTTATCAACAACTGTGGGAGGGTTTATTCTAGCAGGTTAAATTTTTTGTTGTTAAAACATTTATTTTTTTTACACTTTTTAGATTTAAATTTCCTTTTTCGTCCGCTACCGCGAACAGCTTCGCTTAACTTTTTCTTTGCTGTGTCTAGTTCTTCTTTGTTAGATACAGATGAGCCTGAAATTATGTTAGCAGCGACATTTTTTGCTAGGTCTTTTCCAATATCTAAAGTCTTGGAAGCTAAATTTTTCACGTAGTCGCTTTGTAAAACTCTTTTTCCAGCATTTAATCCTACCCTAGCTATTGGTAAAAAAGATCTGAAAAGACCTCCCAATATGGCACCTAAACCTCTTCCTCTTTGTAATTCTGTTCCTTGGTGGAACCTCATCCTACAGAAATTTTTTTTTGAACCTGTAGATAGATATTGGGCTTATATTCAGTTTTTTTGCGATATCTTTAATAGTTTGTTTTTTGTCGGTGTTGTTGAAATGTTTAAATATTAATCCTCCAATTATAGTAAGAGGTTGGTGTCCTGATTGCTTAAATTGTGATAAATATCTTAAGAGTTTCTGATATGTGTCGTAATTTATGTTAAACATTTTTGTGTATTTTTCTAACCTCTCATTAACATCAATTATATTTATTTTATTAATTTTTATATCATTTTTGCTTATTTGAAATAAATTTGATATATCTTTTAAAGAGATGTTTCCTCTGTTTTTGTTAGCTAGGTTATAAAAAATGTTTGCAGCTCTTTTGTTGTTTATATTTTCTTTTTTATTAGTTTGTGTGTGTGTTAAATCACTTTTATCTATTTGAAATTTGTCAAATACATTTTCATAAAATCCGTAAGTTTCATGTATATCAATTTTGTTGGATGTAATGGGTGGGTGTATAAATGTGTTATCTTTAACCGTCCCACACTTTAGGCAGATAATAGTTCCTTCGTGGGAATCTATTATTTCTTCTTGGTGGTCACAATTCATTTTTCTATTAATTTTATTGTGTTTTCTATGATTTTTGGTAGTTTATTTGGATCTTTGAATCCTACTATGTTGATTTTTCCGGTGTGAAAGATGATTAATGTGGCGTACTTTGTTTTTAAAAATAGACCTGGAAATTTTTCTTGATTGAATTTTATATTTTTGAATAATGATAGGTCGTTAGCCAAGTTTTTTAAATTAATTTCTTTTTGGTAGTTTAAAGTTGCTGTGATATTGTCAATGGTTTCACTAATTATTTTCACGTTGATTTCATTTAAAGTCTCTTTTAAAAAAGATATTGCTGATTTGATTTTTTCAATATTGTTTATTTTGGTAACGTTGACGTGTTTCGAAACGGATTTTGATTTAAAAAAAACGTAAACGTATATATCTTTTAATATTAGATAATTATTCTTTTCAAAAAAAAAAATATTTTTTTTCTTCAAAATTTTTTTAACTGTATTTAAACCAATTTCTTCTATCTTTAGACTGATTTTTATGTTGCTTATTTTGTACATAATAAAATGACTGATAGAAGAGGTATAGGAACATTTGTGTGTGATGAAGTCGAGTTGACGACTGGTCATCTTGATTTATTCACACCTGTTATACCAGAAAATGTTTTAAAACAAGGTTTTACTGTTGAGATAAATCCCCCGAGTGTGTTAACAGATACAGGACCTTTTGAGTTTATAATTCCTAGAGATCCTGATCATTATACATATTTACCTTTGACAAGATTATCTGGGTCTGTTCAATTTCTTAAAACAGATGGTAATAATTTAGGTGAGACAGATGATTTGTCTGTCTGTAATTTGTTTACTCAATCACTTTTTAAACAAGTGGAGCTAGAATTGGAGGGTAATCAAATCAATGATATTAGTAGTTCTACTTATGCGTTAAAAGCCTTTATTGAAACTATGTTAACCTACGGAAATGAGGCTAAAAGCACTCATTTACGGATGGCAGGATTTGAACAAGATACAGTATCAGTTCCTGAAACTTATAAAACAAAAGCATGGGAAAATAGGAGAAAATGGATTAGTGGTTCTGATGAATTTCATTTTAGTCAGATTGTTCATTGTGATTTTTTACAATCTGAAAGATTTTTGTTGCCTAATGTAGGTTGGACAATTAGATTTATAAGAAATCGTGATGATTATACTTTTATTGGACCTACTTTAATAGGGCGTATTAAATTTAAAAAGCTCAAGTTATCAATTCACAAAGTAAGAATAGCACCTGATTTTGACAGAGCAATAGAGTCAAATTTGTTAAAAGAACCTGCAATGTATCCAATAACCCAATCAAAAATAAGATCTTTTTTGATCAATAGTGGTACAAGAACGACAATTATTCAAAATGTGATGTCTGGTAATCTTCCTCAGGGGTTAGTAATTGGTTTTTTGGCAACTGGTTCGTTTAATGGTGACGTAACTTTAAATCCTTTTACTTTTAAACATTTCAAACTGAATAGTTTGAATTTGAAAATTAATGGCATTCCATTTCATAATAGACCTTTTCAACCAAATTATACCACCGGTGAGTTTGTAAGAGAATATGAAAATTTGTTTAATCATACAGGTGTTTTACACGGTAATAATGTGTTTACAATTACCATGCATGATTTCAAAGAAAATTTAAATTTATATCCTTTTGATTTTTCGCCTGATTTGTGTAATTCCTATCATCAGCATACTGCTAAACAAGGAAATGTGGAAATAGAGTTGGGTTTTGAAACGGAACTTACAGCTAATATATATATGATAGTATATTCGTCTTATAAGCAGACTGTGTTCATCGATTCCAAAAGAACTGTTACATTAGTAGAATAAATTAAAATGTCTGGAATTACAAATAAAGATATAGAATTTCTTGGAAAAAAGGGATTAAAAATTAAAAATTTTTTAGGGGTTTATCCATCGGATGTTTTGCCTAATATAAAAAAAAAGAATATGTTTGCATGTGTTTTTAATTTATCTGAACATGATCAGGAAGGAACTCATTTTGTAAGTGTTGTAAAGTTAAAAAAGAAAATTTTTTATTTCGATTCTTTCGGAAAAGTTTGTGATAATGATAACATTAATAAATTCATGAATTCGCTAAAGTTAAAAATATTTTCTAATCTTATGAAAATCCAAGAAGATTCTAGCCATTATTGTGGGTTGTTCGCAATCTATTCTGTTTACGTTTTATTAACCCGAAGGAAAAGTATGTCAAGTTTGCAAGCCGAGTTTGAAGAAGATCAGAAGATAAATGATAACAAAGTTTTAAAAAAATTAACATTTATTTTAAAAAAGAAATAAAAATAAATTTGAAACAATCAATCATTTTTTTTTAAACGATCGAGGGCGTATTCGCAGCATTTTTTTATTTTCTCCAAACAGCTTAATGGGATATTGTGTTCCAATTGGAACTGTTCTCCCGTTGGTCTGCGGCAGCGTTTGCGGAATGTCACGTAGTTCGAGTCTCCCTCGAAACTGTTTTTCCATTCCGCACCATTGACCGTACGAATCATCATCATGTGGTTCTGGTTGATTTTCATGCGGATGGGCTTGATTTTGATGTTGTATGGAGTCTCATTTAAATCGTATTCGCAGTTCGTATCGTCATAAGGGATATTCTTTTTGACCTCAAACCAAATAAAATCAAATGAAATCTTTTATTACGGACTCATTGGCATTAGTAAATTATCACCTCGTTGTTTGTGAGGTCATATGAGGACACGTTTTCCCTTGGAGCTGTCAAGCCCCCGATCGTAACGTCGCGTTCCTCAGTCTCGAAATTTTCCGTCTGGGGGTGGGTTCGTTTTTTTCCTGCTCTATCATCCGAAAGAGATCTTTCGGGGGTTTTTTCCATAATTCTACGCGATTTATTGTTAATCATGTTTCTGTTTTCTGGATGGCCAGTATTCTAAGTAAAGTATATATTTTTCAAAATTTTAATTTTTTTCTACATTTTGGGTTGAGTAATTTCATAGCAAATACCTTCTTCGGAGGTTTTTTCGGAGCGTCGTCGGAAGAGTCATACTCATAGTCGCTAGCGATTTTCCTCGCCTTCTTCGACGTCTTCGACGTCTTTTCGACGTCCGAATCGTAATCCTCGATGGGTTCGACACCGATTTCCTCTTCTTCCTCCTCTTGGACATGCTGGATTTGCATGGGTATTGGTAGAGGTCGTTTCGCAGGCACTAAAAGTTAAAAGTTTAGAAAAAAAATTTTTTTTCTTAAATACCTGTAAACTTACTTCTGACAGTTTTTCTTTGAGCCATTTTTTCTTCGGCAAGTTTTTTTTACTTTGGAAATATGATTAAATAATCGGACCAGCTTTGAAATCAAACTGTTAGTACATTTCATCGAGCTGCAAGTTTTTATGTGTTTCTAGAAAAAGGGGCGGTGGTTGTCGTTCTGGGTAATCTGATTGGAACGAGCGTGGTCGTTGGTTTAAAGAAAAAACGGTTTCATTTAGATTTTGGTATTCGGACGAAATGGAGAGACATAGATGTGAATTTGAAAACTGTAACCGTGTTTTTTCGAGACGGTGGAATTTAAACAGACATATTGCTGATTTTCATGGTGAAAATAAGTTTAGCGAAAACTGTATTTTGTGTAATGAATATTTTACTGAAAGCAAAAAACTTCAAGAACATTTGTTGTTAAAGCATAGACCTAGTGACAAGTTTCTTCTTCATTCGGAAGCCTTCGAGCGTTCGGTTTCGAAATATCGGATGAACTATGGACCTGAAATGTTGAGTTTCCGTGATGCGCAGAATTCGATCTTTGAAGAAATAAAAGCTACTATTCTTTACGAGTCTGTTCAGAATACTTTGGTGAAAGTAAGTCTTGTTATGATTTGTCAGATGTCAATGCACGATTATGTTGGTGATACTGTTCACACGGTTCTGGTCCCCTTTCGATCATCCGTTTTTACATCTCATTCGGTTAAAACCAGGGGTTTTTCGGCAAAGGTTCGACATGCTTTTCAACAACAGGAAGAAGCTATGGAAGAATTTTGCAAAAGCGGTTCTAATTGGGTTTTCGACAAAGCTGTGGCTTTTGATTTAGAAATTGCAAAAATGAAACCACTCGTTATGGGAGGATGGGCCAAAGACATGAAAGTGACAAAACATTCGCACTTGTACGATCCTGAAAATGAAGATGATTTCTGTTTTTTAAAATGTCTTTATAAGGCATTATCACCCTCTCAAAATTTTCTCCACTGGAAAAAAAACCTAAATACAGAAAATATACATTTCCCGATCACACTAAAACAAGTGAAGAAGTTTCTTGATAAAAATCCTGAATTGGGTTTGAAACTCAATATTCTTTATCGGGATCTGTCTAATGCGGTTTTTCCTATAGAATGTGGAATTGGAGACGGAAACGATGTTGTCAACCTGTTAATGGTTGATGTTGTGCAGTATCCTGACACGTGTGAAGAATTTAGGTTTAAACATTTTATGTTGATAACCGATTTGGACAAATTTTTGCAAACTCGTTATCGAGGTGGGTTTTATGATACCAAAGGAAGTCCTATTAAGTACAGCTACGCGAAAAAACCAAATCATTGCGTTCATTGCTTTCAGAATTTTTCTGATAAAATCGTCTTGGAAAAACATTTGCGGTTATGTATGATCAATAAACCTGTTGTAGAAACTGTGTCTCCCGAAGAAGGTATTCCCGACTTTTTTCATAATCATCAGCACAAACATCCTAAAGATCTTGTGGGTTACCTGGATTTTGAAACCGTCATGATAAACGGTCAAAAAACTTGCAAAGATTGTCTGAGTTTGCGGTGTAAATGTGACAAATCATTTACCGAAATTGTTTCCGTTCAAGAACCGTGTGCTTATTGTCTTGTGTTTGTAAAAAATGGTAAAGAGCTTGTGTATGTGAAAACTTATATTGGAAATGATGCTGCCGATCATTTTGTGACTGATTTGATAACATGTTGGAACACCTGGATTGTCAAGTTACTATTTACAAAGAAAGAGATGGTGTTTTCAAGACATGACAAAAATTCGTATGAAAAATCTCAGATGTGTTGGATGTGTGAAAGAAATTTTGAAAGTTTTCAGCTTGTTAAATGTAGAGATCATGACCATCTAACAGGCCAATATCTCGGTGCATCCTGTCAATCATGCAATTTGAAACGGACTTTTCAACGTCATGTCCCGATTTTTTTGCATAATGGTTCAAAGTTTGATTTCCATTTCATTGTGAGAGCATTGGCTAAAAAACAGCAGATTGATACTATAAAAGTTTTGCCTCACAACACCGAACATTTTAGGACTATACAGATAAAAGGTTTTAAATTTTTGGACTCCTTAGCTTTTTTACAATCGTCTCTAGCGCAGTTGACAAAAGATCTTTCGGACACACAGCATTCATACAGACTGCTGAAGCAATCAAAACTTGTGAAGACAAATGGGAAATTTGATTCCGAAAAATTTCAGCTATTGCTGAAAAAAAGTTTCTATCCATACGAGTTTTGTACAAGTGTTGAAAAAATGAAGAATACTACAAAGATCCCAAGACGAAGCGACTTTTATAGCAGTCTTTCAGAGCAGATGATTTCAGAAGATGACTACGCAATTGCAAAAAAAGTCTGGAACATTTACGGGTGTGTCAATTTGCTTGACTATGCTGCAATCTATTGCAAACTTGATACCATACTTCTGGCTGAGGTCTTCGAAAAGTTTCGAAATGATATGCTTGGTTTCAGCGAACTAGACCCTACCTATTACATCAGTTTGCCCGGTTTCGCCTACGATTCCATGCTAAAAATTACAAAATGTCAGATCGAATTACTGGCCGATATCGATATGGTCCATTTTTTTGAGTTATCCATTAGAGGCGGTGTCAGTTTCATCAACCACAGATATTTAAAAGCAGAAGAAGATGGATGCGGTGAGATCGTCTACATTGATGCGAACGTAAGTTTTTTATTTGATGTTGATGATGATAAGATGTTGATGATAATAAAAAATAATTTTTTTTGTTTAGAATCTATATGGTTTGGCACAAACATCGAAGTTACCTTACAAAGGATTTCACTGGCTCTCTGAAGCAGATTATTCATCGATTGAGTGGGACAAAGTTGATACAGAAACAAATGATGGTTATGTTTTAGAAGTTGATTTATCTTATCCTAAAAATCTGCACAAAAAACATTCAAATCTACCTCTGGCTCCTGAAAATGTTGAAATAACGTTTGAAAACCTCTCGGAAACGGCCCAATCTCTGCTTGTAGAATCGGGTTCGGGTGAGAAGTTCAAAGATGTTAAGCTTCTTTCAACTTTTTATGATCGAGTGGAGTATGTTGTGCATTTCAAGTTGCTGAAGCTATACCTTCAGCTAGGGATGAAACTTCTGAAGATACACCGGGTCGTAAAGTTTAAGCAGGCTGCTTTCATCAAGCCCTTTATCGACAAGTGCACTCAATATAGACAGATTTCAAAAACAAAATTCGAACAGGATCAATTTAAAAAACTTGCAAACAGCGTCTATGGAAAAACAATTCAAAACCCTAGAAACTATGTGCGTGTCAAGTTACATACTAACGCATTATCGCTGAAAAAAGCTGTTAGTCATATATCGTTCAAAAATTTTTCAATCATTGCGGACGATTTTGTACAGACCAACCATTCTTTATCTGTGATAGAACATAAACAGCCCTTGTTCATTGGCTTCACCATTCTTGAGTTAAGCAAACATTTTATGTTTGATTTTTTTTACAACAAGATGACCAAGAATTTGAAATGTGAGCTAAAACTGGGAATGACTGATACAGATTCTTTTCTCTTTTATGTCAGCGATAAAAAAGAGTTTCAAAAGCACATGGCTAAATTCATGGATTATTCTAACTACCCTGAAGATCATCCTCAATATTCTTTGGAGAATAAGTCTAAACTGGGATTTTTCAAGAATGAGTTGGGTGGAAAGCTGTTTTGCAAAGAATTTGTTGGTTTGAGGTCCAAGTGTTATGCGATGAAACTGAAGGATGTTAGTGGAAAATACGATGAGAAAAAAGTTTGCAAAGGGCTGGGGCGAGTGGCTATCAGAAACAGGCTGAAGTTTAAACATTACAAATCATGCTTGTTTGAGCAAAAAGCTATGAGATTTGACTACAACACAATCAATTCGAGGTCACATGTTATCAGGACTGTTAGAATCAACAAAAAAGCTTTGAACTTTTTTGACTCCAAAAGATGGATGTACCAGTGCCAGATCCATTCCGAACCGTATGGCAGTAGTCTGCTTAAAACCCGTGAGGAAAAATGCCGATTTTGTAAATAGGTATGAATTTTTTATTATCTATATAAAAAGATATTTATTAAATGAATTTATTACATCTTTTCAGATAAAAATTGTGATGTGAAATGGAAGTAATTACAATTATTATAATACAGGCTCTTCCACTACCATTCTCCAGGGTAAAGATGCTCTTGTTTGTTGCAGATCCTCAAGAGTTTGTCTCTTGCATCTAACCAGTTCTGTTAAGATGGCCTCTTCGGCATGCTTGTGCGTAAAGGGTACTGGAGGAGGTTCGAAGATAAACTCGTCTTCTACCTTTTTTTCTTCAGGCTTTAGAGTGAGTACCAATTTTTTGTAAAAATAAAGAAGTGCAAGTAAAGATATTGAAAGACTTGCAAGCATGCCTGTAACGAGGCCGAGAAGATAAGAAATAATATTTGATGTTGTCAATAAATCTTTTACAGAGTCTTCTATGTCTACGATATTTTTTGGCAGTAAGAAGTCATCATAAGAAGTGGGTTCTTGCATGTCTATAGACATGTCGGGGGAACCGACCAAGTGGAGAATCTCCGCGGCTGAGGAGTTCAATCCTTCCTCTTCCACATACAGTACTGGAGGAAATGTTTCTTTATTACCATCGCGAACCGAAGGAGTCACAGATAAATTGGTTGCAACATCGGTACCCTGGAAAAGAACAAAAAGTCGACCACGAGAAGACGTCAGAAATTTTGAAAAGCTCAAAAAGGAGCGTGAAAAAACCCAAACCCAACCCCCAAACCTAACCCAGAACACCGGCCATAAAGTTAAAATGCGTCATAAAACTTGGAAAATTTCATTTGGAGAGTTTATGGCCTGTGTTCTGGGTTTTCCGTGAGAAGCTAAAAAGAAATTTTGAAAAGCTCCAAAATGAACATGATAAAACTAGAATACTGGTCAATGCACTCCAAAATGGTCATGACAAAACTAGAATACTAGCCATCAAAGCTCTCCAAATGAAATTTTCCAAGTCTTATGACATATTTTATAGGATCAGATAATGGTTGCAGAAGAAGAAGACCCTTTGCTCCCACGTGCTTTGGGAAAGAGGGGACTTCCTTTCGAATGCTCCTTGTCTCAGTTTTTTCTGTATGTCGTGCCTTTATCTTGGGGAGGTAAAGAAACGAGGTTGTGAAAAAACTGATTATCTGATTGGGTACCGCCAAAAAAGAAAATTATGCCCCCTTATTGCCCTCAATCACTTCTTTGTCCACTACTTCAAAGTCCAATTTGCGCGGGGCACTTGAGTTCCCCATATAAGTCTGCTGAAGCTGTGTCTTTGTACTTTTTCCATCTTTTTGAACCCCTATGCCGCCGCAAATATTTTCCATCTTTTTGATACCCCATTATTGCAGGAAAAGTGAACCCCTATGCTGCCACAAATATTTTCCATCTTTTTGAATCCCCAATATTGCAGGAAAGTTCTCCTTCTTCTCTTATTATCATATCGATATATATTTTTTAGCCTGTAATGTAAAGGTGCAGCCCTCTATTTTTGAATGAGTAATCGTGTACAAAGTTTTTTTAATCTCCTCTACATGACCTAATTACTATTAGCCAATTAATACCCTTACTTTTCTCCATGGTTGTGATTTATTTCTGGCATAATGTAAGAGTCATTTTCAGCACACGCCCCGTTTTTTCGATTCAAATCACTTTTGAATTCTAGTCTTATAAACTGTTTATAAAATGCCAGTATCTAATCAAATTACTTTTGAACAAAACAATCTATCTCCTTTTTCATATGCTACAAGTAGCGTTGCTAGTTGTAGGGGATCCGAAATATGGATTCGCAAGCTTTGGACAGTCTGTTTGTTCAGTTTTTTTGTACGATGACAAAAATTGATGTAGTGTTCACCTCCTGTGCTACTGATGCTTTGAACCACTTTCTGTACAGTTTTTATACAATGAGAGAAATTGACGTAGTATTCCCTCCCTGACACCCACTCTCATTATTTAGAAAGGTTCCAACACCTTCCAAGTACTTAAAGATATTGTTCCCCTTTTTTGAAAGTTATATTTTTTCACGCAAGTCTGAGAAGATTGGAACAAGTCCAGGAAGATTGAGAAAACCTGGGGCAAAGTATTTTCGTACCCTAAGATGTAAGCATCCCAAAAAAATAAAAAGTACAAACAATAACCTCAACAGTGTTCTGTGTTCTTTTGAGTTGATCTTGAAGCAATTTTGACAGCCTCTCCACATTTTGATCACCTTTTCGTAAAATGATTTTCATCCAGGCAAGTGTTTTTTGTAATGTACTGTTAAATGTTTCAATTTTGTCTGAAATGTTAGTCAGATCTGATTGTTGGACGCATTCCTAAATAAAACCATATTTCAATAAACTTAAAAATAACAGTAAGAAAATTAAATACCATTTTAGTAATCTGAAGAGTTGTGTTTTCCACAGCTCCAATGATTTTGGCGGAAATGTTAGTCAGATCCAATTTTTGGACGCATTCCTAAATAAAACCATCTTTCAATAAACTTAAAAATAACAGTAAGAAAATTAAATACCATTTTAGTAATCTGTAGAGTTGTGTTTTCCACAGCTCTAATGATTTTCATCGACGCGTTTTGGTTGGTCGCTGACAGATCCGCCAAATCCGACTTTTGTACATGTTCCTAAATAAAATCATCTTTCAATAAACGTCAAAGTAACAGTAAGAAAAGTAAATACCGTTTTTGTAAGCTGGCGGGTTATATTTTCTACATCTCTAACGGTTTTGGAGAGGTTGGCCAAATCAGTACTCATAATATCGCTTAAAATCATACAAGTCAACGAAAGGTCTTCTTTTTTTAAACAATCCTGTGCAAAAACATTTTAGTTTCAAACATGTCGTGCAAATTGTTAATAAATTTTATTCACCGATTTTTCCAAAATTTTTTTTGTAACGTCGGGCGCTGGAGCGGGTGTGGTTGTTGGTTTTTTTGATGATTTTTTTACCTGGGGTAGTGTCGTGGACGGGGTTGTGGACGGGGTTGTGGACGGAGTTGTTAGGAACGTCGTGGTAGAAGACGTTGTTTGGGGTGTGCTTGGTAGTGAACTTCTGTACACCGTAATTAAATTAAAGAAATCATCATTGATCTCATCCTGTAGAATAATGGGATATTAAGAAAGGAATTGAACAAAATTGAAATTTTTTTACCTCATAGTTTTGGGCCGTGCAGACAGTTAAAATCAATATTAATAAGACGTTCATGATGATCTTGATGCGTTGACAGATATGAAATAACTGATGAATCAAGGATGCTAGCGAGTGGGTAATAACTGATTATAAATTTTTTCGTAAGAAGCTTCGTCAGCGAGGTGTTTCATTTCACACCTAGAAATGAATTTAGATCTTCTTCGTTGTCGTTGTAATACAAATTTAGTTGAGTGATGTCTGTCTGGGTTTGGGCGTCTTGCAGGAGTGGTTGCAATACGTTGAAAACATTTTTATCGTAATATGCCTTTCTTGAAGCTGGGGTGCTCTTCTGAGTTTCTCTGGAAGTTCCTGGCACATGCATTATTTGGTTCTCGATTTCGTTTTCAGACAAATCGTCGGTTGTTGGTTGGGTGATAAACGGTAATAACTGCCTCGTTTCATTAAGCTGGCATAAGCAGGTTTGTTTAACACCCTTCCTGTTGAAGAAAAATATAATGGTTTGAACAGCTTTTTAATTCAAATGTGTTTCGATAATTTTTTTACCAAGAGTTTCTGAATTCCTCAGCTTCTTTTTTTAATTTGATGATCCTTGCGCGTTCTCTGTTATAAAGAATAGAAAATTCTGTAAGGCTTTTAAATCTAAAGGTTCTTTCCATCAACACAGTAGGATCGAAATTTTCTACGGCGGGAAGTGGTATGACACGTTCGACATTTTCGAGAGGTTTTTTTCTTAATCTTCTTTTAATGGTTTTTTTCTTGTTTTCCATGGTGAAAGTCACAGGTGAAAGTCACAGGAAAAATTTGACCAACCGTACGTATCACAGATACAATCTGTGCTGAACTAAAACGAAAAAATATTCTGATTAGGTTATGTATTTTTTTTTTTTTATTAATTTCTACCTTGAAGAGTCTTTGGCTTACCACACAAAAATCGGTAGAATTCCAAAGTAGATCTGCGTCCAAAATAAATTGGATGACGTCGCTATCAATTTTTTCACACCGTGTAAATTTCAAGAACTTGTAGTAATTACTGATTGCGGGTGATTGTGGTGAGAAACTCTTAAGTACTGCGATGTCAAAAAACCTCGCTTGGTAGGTATTCACTATCTCCATGGCTTTTCTGGCGTCCTGTTAAAGGGTGTCTGTCTCGTACGTTACTGGCGCTTTTTTTCAAAATTGAACCAATCACGCGCCCCGTCGTTGGTTGTTTACGAAGACACTCTGGTTGTGTTCGTGCGTCCTGCTAGTAAAAAGCCCTTGTATGTTCTATGGGCAAGATTGATCCTGCCCCATTGTCGGCTCTGGTTTTTTTCAAGCAAAGCAACTTGTGTAGTTGCTGAAAGTCTCCGCGTGTACACATGTCTGTGGTAAGTTGGTTTATAAATCGGTGGAGTGAACAAAGACAACGCGGTCGCTATGATGAAATTCTTTTTTTGGTATTTCGTATACTAAAATTTGTGGTAGAGGTTGGGAGTAATTTATTTTTTTATTTCTTCTGTTTCAGAACTTTGGATCAATTTTATTAACATATATGCACAAAAAATTATTAAACCGATATATGCGATGAGCAAGAAACATGATGAAATCGTGTGGAGACCGGGTTCGTTGTAGATTTCCTTTAAAATCTTATATCTTATGAAGTCTTCTTTAGAAATAGTAATGTTAATATTCCTGTCGAGTCTGTTAAAAAACAAAAATGATAAGTTAAGACTCCATTAAATTAATGGGTAAGTACTTACATCATTTTTATCTTGAGAATGAATGAATCTGACGTTCGAAATTGATATGTAGCAATTAGTTTTTTTGTAATCTTTCAAACTTGATGGACAGTGTGATATTATTTTAATTCACAGTGTTTAATTTTTATCGCGTACACAAATTTATTGAGCTTTCCAAAGCCGGTTGGAAAGTTCGGTGACGCGTACCGGATTGTTTTTTTAAGTTAAGCAAAACCGGTTAGGAAGTTTGGTATTTTCTTTTTTCCCGGCAGAAACCCTTTTCAATCACGTTTCTTGTTGAAGCAAAAACGGAGTAGTTAAAAACTTTTTATTCAGGTACATCTTCTTAAGATTTAAACAAATGATCATATAAAGCTATGGCGTTGATAAGATGTCTTCTTGCCTTCTCGTTTGGAAATTTAAGAAAATATTCCTTTTCGATTTCTTTAATCTCTGCATAGTTGGTGACAAAATATTGTCGGTTCTTCTCAAAAAGTATTCCCAAGGCGACGTACCGACGGCGTGCTCTCTCAACATAATCTTCGTTGTCGACGTAAAGGTATGCCAAATTTAGCCAAGATTCTGGTTCGAAACCACAACGTTTGAATCTTGAGACGTAAAACAGACCTGTGACCGCTCGCATCGTCGGGGAAGGGTCCTGTGCATTACATATTCGTTTTAACTTTTTTCAGTTGGTGGCTAAAAGTAACTACGTACCTCCGGACTCTGTGCGTAGATTTTTTGCAAGTCGATTTCACATTGCATAAGCAAGTCTGTTTTTTCCAAGTCCCAGTACGGGTGTTTAACCATTTTTATTTATTTCCCAATCTTTTCTTTTAGACCCTTTTTATCAGACGTAAAGATTCTACTGAAACTTTATCGGACGTGAAGATTCTACCGAAACTTGAAACTTGAGACAGATTGATATTACGGATGTGCTTATCCCAGACGGTATAGAAATCAAAGCTTTTAGAGCACACAATTTTATTAATGGAAAATTAAACATATTTAAATTTTTAAATATTCAGAAAAAAGGTTGGCCTGAACCTGCAAAATACGGCAAAATATTGGGTGTTGAAATGCAAGCAAACCCAAAACAAGTTACCTTTTCGATTCGAGGACCGGTCACAAAAAACCCCAGCTGTCGAAGAAACAAAACACACGAAAATTTTGGGCCGGTGGGATAAGACAGACACTGCTTAATCTGGAAATGAAAGGTACCTTTGGTGGTTTTGTCGAAAATGTTTAATCTTAAACAAACTCACTTCAAAGACAGCCTGTGGTCCCACCGGCAAACTGCAAGAAATGAAAAAAAATTCAAATTTGTCGGCTGTGATTCACTAACTGTTACTTACAGTAAGACAGCTGGGGAACAGCAAAATCAGGTCGGGTTGGAGGATGCCAGGCGCTGCAATCAGCCTGGAGTCCAACCCGACCTCTTCTAGGTGATGAGTTGCGTTAGGCGCTCTGAAACATGATGGACGGTAAAGATACTGTTTAAGATTTTAATGGTTGTTTTGTTTTACTCGCTGTGTGCTGTGGTAGGCACGGAGGATTCTCTCAATTCTGATCACTCCGGTTCTCATGATGGTCTCCAACCCTCCCACGTGCAACAAGTAATTAATCCTGGGGGGCGCATCGCGTTCTGTGACCCCTATAATGAACTCCTTGACCGTGATGCATTCTCTTAAAACCTGGGTAATTTCATAAATAAAAATCTCGCAAATTGGTTTATACTAAAATGACTTACGTAGTGCCATTCTTTTAAACAGTTATAGGCATCACGGTCGGTCACAACGTCAATGAGATGGACCATTTCCCTTAGCAAACCGTTACCTTCCGCCATGTCGCAGTTGACTAGATCGAGGTACTTGACTAGAAATTCGGCTCTCTTGTGCTCCATCGTCAAGTTGTAAAAATTTCGTTTTTTGTCAAATAGTAAAATGTGTTTGTCAAATGATTAGAACGCAACTGAAGTGGAAAATTCAAAGAGCTGACCACGTAACATTTTTTGGGGTGTCATCTTCTTTTTCCGTCGGAAGCAGGGTGATTCGAGGTGGAGGTTAGTTTGAATACTTTTTATTTATATATATTTTTTTTCTTTTAGAAGAAGAGATATATTCATAGGATAATTGTGTGTTTAAAAGAGACCGCTTTTGGAATCATTGTTTAGTT
>Ga0194116_10003005_pt1 | contig 20847 bp, 25 predicted proteins | sample TA2MahsurfametaG_4_FD_148617 | JGI IMG/M metagenome (GOLD analysis project Ga0194116, IMG submission 148617) | Freshwater microbial communities from Lake Tanganyika, Tanzania - TA2015008 Mahale S9 surface | ecosystem: Environmental > Aquatic > Freshwater > Lake | place: Tanzania: Lake...
TGATCGAGCGTTACACCCTGCCCGAGATGGGCGCCATCTGGAGCGAGCAGGCGAAGTTCCAGAGCTGGCTCGATGTGGAGATCGCCGCCACCGAAGCCAACTGCGAGCTGGGCCGCGTGCCCGCCGATGCCGTGGCCACGATCAAGGAGAAAGCCAGCTTCAGCGTGGAGCGCATCCTCGAGATCGAGGCTGAGGTGCGTCACGACGTGATCGCCTTCCTTACCAACGTGAACGAGCACGTGGGGGATGCCGGGCGCTACATCCACGTGGGCATGACCAGCTCGGATGTGCTCGACACCGGCGTGGCCCTGCAGATGAAGGCCTCGGTGCAACTGCTGCGCACCGAGCTCGACAAGCTGGCCGACGCACTGCGCGAACTGGCGCGTGCCCACAAGGGCACCGTGATGATCGGCCGCTCCCACGCCATCCATGGCGAGCCGATCACCTTCGGCTTCAAGGTGGCCGGCTGGCTGGCCGAAGTGGTGCGCAACCAGGAGCGGCTCGAGCGGCTCGAGCAGGCCGTGAGCGTGGGCCAGATCTCCGGCGCCATGGGCACCTACGCCAACACCGATCCGCGGGTGGAGGAGATCGCCTGCGCCAAGCTCGGCCTGGTGCCCGACACCGCCAGCACCCAGGTGATCTCCCGCGATCGCCACGCCGAATACATCCAAACGCTCGCCCTAGTGGGCGCCGCTCTGGAGCGCTTCTCCACCGAGATCCGCAACATGCAGCGCACCGATGTGCTCGAGGTGGAGGAGAACTTCGCCAAGGGCCAGAAGGGCAGCTCCGCGATGCCCCACAAGCGCAATCCCATCCGCAGCGAGCGCATCAGCGGCCTGGCCCGGGTGCTGCGCAGCTATGTGGTGGCTGCGCTGGAAAACTGCGCCCTCTGGCATGAGCGCGACATCAGCCACAGCTCCGTGGAGCGAATGATGCTGCCTGACTGCTCGGTGACCCTGCACTTCATGCTGCGGGAGATGACCGATGTGGTGAAGGGTCTTGGGGTCTACCCCGACAACATGGCCCGCAACATGAATGTGTATGGCGGCGTGGTGTTCAGCCAGCGGGTGCTGCTGGCCCTGGTGGAGAGCGGCATCAACCGCGAAGACGCCTACCGGATCGTGCAGCGCAACGCCCACACCGCCTGGAACACCGAAGGCGGCAACTTCCGCGCCAACCTCGAGGCCGATGCCGAGGTGACCTCCCGCCTCAGCCCCGAACAGCTGGCTGACTGCTTCTCCACCGATCTGCACCAGGCCAACCTGGGCGTGATCTGGGAGCGCCTGGGCATCTGAGCCCAGGGCCCGCGACGAGACGCGCCGCCGGCAACCAAGCTGGCGGGGGCACACCGCAACAACCGTCCTTAATTCTGTACAGACTGCACAGAATTAAGGACGGTTCATTTGTGATACGGCCCGCCCTGCTGAATGGTGAGCGCCCGATAGAGCTGCTCCAGAAGGAGCAGCCGCGCCAGCTCATGGGGAAAGGTCATCGGCGAGAGGCTGAGCTTCCAGCGGGCACGGGCTTTGAGCGCCGGGGCAATGCCTTCGGCGCCCCCGATCACCAAGGCCAGGCGCTCGGAGCCTGAGCCCTCCAGCCGCTGGGCAAAGGCGGGTGAATCGAAGGTTTGGCCCTCCTCCGCCAGCACCACCAGCTGCTCGTCAGGACGCAAAGCCGCCAGGATCGCTTCCGCCTCACGCTCTTTGCCCGCATCACGCAGCTCCATCACCTGGAGCCCCGGCAAGCGCTTGAGGTAGGTGGCGATGCCTTCGAGCACCCAGCCTTTGCGCACCTTGCCCACCGCCAGGATGCGGATGCGGGAGGGATTGATCACGGCAACCCATCTCTTCCGCGCACGTTACCCACGATCCATGCCACCAACACTGGGCTTCTTCTGGACTCCCTACGCCGACTGGATCGATACAGCGGTGAGCACCACCGGCCTGCTACTGATCGTGTGGCTGGTGCTCAGGCCAAGGGGCTGAAGCCAGGCCAGAATGAACCGATGAGCACAACACCGAACACCAGGGCGGTGGATCCGCGGATTCTGGAGATGGCGGAGCAGATCCAGCAATGGATCCCAGGCGCCGAGATTCGGCTATTCGGTTCACGCGCGAAGGGAAATCACCGAGCTGATTCCGATATCGATCTGCTCGTCACAGCTCCTGACAGCTGGTGCCAGACCAATGACCGCTTCATCCAGATGGGACTGCTCTGGAGAGCGTTAGCGAGGCACCACCTCCCCATCGATCTGCTCATTTACTCGCAAAGCGAAGTACAAGAGCGCATGGCCCTCTCCAGCTCCGTGGCGCGTCAGGCGTACGACTCTGGGATTGCCCTGCATGACCAACCCTGACGCCTCAAAATTCCTGCGTTTAGCAGCAGGAGATCTCGCCGATGCTCGCCGGATGGTGCATTTGCAGGGGTTCCGCGCCAGCAGCATCGGCTTCCTCCTGCAACAAGCCACCGAGAAGGCCCTGAAGGGATGGCTCTACACACTGGGCTCCCAATCGCCGTTTACGCACGACTTGGCACTGCTGATGGACCTCGTGGATCAGCAGGGCGGCAACACAGATCGCTATGCGGTGCTGATCGGTCTTGGCATCTTTGCTGTACAACTTCGATACGACGACCAAACAGATCTATCGATGCCTCCATGGGAGGACGTGCTTGATCTTGTGGAGCAGCTGCTTCAAGAGGTTGACACCAACAGTGCGGTTGATCTCAACGACGGGCTCTTTGGTGTGCCGAAATGGGAAGACTGGACTTCATGATCTCCCAGCCGCCCGTTCCGTGGCTGCGCGAAGGCTGGGGTGGCTTGCCAATCATTCGAGCCCTGGCGCCCGCGTTGCTGATGCCACCCACCCTGGCCCTGTTCTGGACGCCCTACGCCGACTGGATCTACACCGTGGTGAGCACCACCGGGCTGCTGCTGATCGTTTGGCTGGTGCTTCGGCCAAGGGCCTGAACCCGCTTGGGGCACAAGCCGCCGCCGAAAAAGAAGTGGAACTGTTGAAGCAACAACCGATTGGTTGTTCAGCATTGGCCGAGATCTGGCGTCGATGTGATGTCACACCCCGCCTTGGTTGTGGGAGCAGGCCCGGTGGGCCTCACCCTGGCTTTGGCCCTGCATCAGCAGGGCATCGCCGTCCGCGTGGTGGACCGGGCACCCCAGCCCAGTGATCTCTCCAAGGCCGTGGTGATCTGGCCGAGGACCCTCGAATTACTGGATCTGCACGGCTGCGTCGAGCCCTTCTTGAAGGCCGGGATTGAGGGCCATGGGGCTCGGATCCAGGCGGGACGGCACGTGCTGGTGGAACTGCCCTTCTCCAAGGTTCAGAGCCCGTTCCCTTACGCCTTGATGATTCCCCAGAACCGCACCGAGGCGGTTCTCACCCAGCTGCTGGCGGAGCGTGGGGTGCAGGTGGAACGGCAGCTCGAGCTCACCGATTTTTCGGAGAGCGAGGGCGGTGTCAGCGCGCAACTCAGCCGGGCTGACGGCAGCCAGGAGACGATGCAGTGCAGCTATCTGTTGGGCTGTGATGGCGCCCACAGCGTGGTGCGCCATCACCTCGGTCTGGCCTACAGCGGTGAAACCCTCGAATCGAACTGGGTCCTGGCGGACGTGAAGCTCGACGGCCCCGCAGCCCCCGATCAGGTGGCGGTGGTCTGGAATCCCGATGGGATCTTGGCCCTGTTCCCGATCGACGTGGATCGCTTCCGCATCATTGGCGATGTTTCGGGAGCGGAGGCCGCGGATCCAACGCTTGAGCAGGTCCAGACCCTGGTGGAGCAGCGGTTGGGCCCCGGCTATCGCGCCCACGATCCGATCTGGTTGAGCCACTTCCGGATCAATGAACGCAAGGTTGACCGCTACAGCGTTGGCCGTGTCTTCCTGGCCGGTGATGCGGCCCACATTCACAGCCCAGCCGGTGGGCAGGGCATGAACACCGGCATGCAAGACGCCTTCAACCTGGCGTGGAAGCTGGCCCTGGTGCTTCAGCACAAGGCCGGGACGCAGCTGCTGGACACCTATTCCCAGGAACGCAGCGCCATTGGTGATCAGGTGCTGCGTAATGCCGGGGTCTTAACCCGAGTGGCCCTGGTGCGGCAGCCCCTGCTGCGTCGCCTGCGGAATCTCCTCTTCTCGAAGTTGGGCCGCAGCCGCCGGCTGCAGCGGCGGCTCGTGCAGCAGCTCTGTGAAACCGATCTGCACTACCGCGGCAGCGCCCTCTCACCGGTGTTGGCTGCTTCGGGGCAGGGACTGCAACCGGGAGATCGAACGCCGGATCTGCCTTGCCGGGCCGCCAACGGAGACACCAGGTTGCACGCGCTCCTGGGCGGCGGTCGCTTTGTGCTGTTGTCTGTTGGCATTCCCCTGCCGCCGCTTGAGCCGTCATTGGAACGGGATTGGCTCATTGCAGCCAGCGCCGCACCCCAGGACGGCTATGTGGAGGGACGGACCTATCTGATTCGACCTGATGCCTACCTCAGCAGCTGCATCGCCAGCGCAGAGCAGGAGCAGCTCCTGACGCTTTGGGATCAGTGGCGCTGATCGGTCCTGGCATCGTCGCCGGAGAACTCCGCCACGACCCACAACCTGATCAGCCCGCCGCACGCTCCGTCGCCGGGTTGAGGCCGGCGCCACCCTCCAGCAGATCGATCGGTTCGCACACCGGGAAGCGGTTGATCGCCTTGAGAGCAGCGCGGGCATTGGTGCGCAGCTGCTCGCTGATCGCCTCGCAGTAGGGCACCTGGGCGAGCAGATCCACGGTGCGGCGCATGATCCGCACCACATCGCCCTCATCGAGCGAGGTGTTGGCGATCAGATCGTTCCAGCTCACGCCTTTGGCCCAGGCGTGCACCAAGCCCATCAGCTCCGGCTCAAACCAGAGCGGCATCACCACAGAGGCCCGCTCCTGCTGGCGCTGCAGCTCACGCCGGATGCCCCGCAGATCATGCAGCGCCTCCTCTGAGGCCGGCGACGGCGGAAAACCGCTCCACAGATCCGGGCGGTTCACCTCGGTGGAGATCGCCTCAAACACCGCCGCCAGATCAGCGGGCTCGAGCTCATCGAGGTGGCCGCTCATCAGCGCCAGCCCCAACCAGAGCTCGTTGTCGCCCCGCAGCGCCCCCACGGTGCGGCCGATCTCGGTGGGCTCCAGCCCCTCCTCGCCGGCCAGGCAACCGAAGAAGCGCAGGATCTCGATCAGCGCCAGGAAGGTCTCCCAGTGGCGATTGGCACGGAAGTGCAGGATGCGCTGGCGCTCTTCGATCTCCGCCTCGAGCTCCTCGATGCGGAAGCGCTGCTTGCGCAGTTTCTTGCGGTCGCCCGCCCGGTGGGCTGGATGGAGCTCGAGCGCTAACTCCAGCTCGCGCACCAAGTGGGCCTGGGCCTGCACCTCACCAGCCAGGTCGTACTGCGGGGTGGTCATGTCGTGGCGGCGGGCCATGTGGGCCACCGCCAGGGCCAGGCCACCGCTGGCCTGATCGCCGTGGCGCAGCTCGCCGGAGCGGTGCAGCTCGGGCGCCGCAATCTCCTTCACCTGCAGGCAGCTGAGCTCGGCATGCAGGCTCACCACCGCTGTGCAGGGCACCAGCAGCCACACGTTTTCGTCGGTGAGGCAGAGCAGCAATGGGAACTGCCCCGGCCCCTCCACCTTCTCCACGATTACCGCGGGCGTAACGCGGCCGCGCAGCACCGGCGCCTTCAGGCTCACCAGGGCGCCTTCGCTGGCGAAGCGCAGCGCCAGGGTGAGCTCGTGAGCCAGGGTTTCCTCGGCCTGTTGCTGCAGGATCCGCAGCAGGCGCCGCTCTTCCCGTAGGCGGCCGCGCTGTTTCTCGTAGTCCTCGAAGTCGTCCCAGGCAACCTCCACCGCTTCATCGCTGAGATGGCTGAGCTGCTCGCGCAGTTCGGTGATGCGGGCTTCGTCGTCGGCCAGATCGAGCGTGGCCAGGTAGCGGCCGAAGCTGCGCTCCACCAGCTCGCGGGCTTTGGTGAGGTCGTAGCGCTGCAGCAGGTTGAGCACCATGCCGTAGCTGGGGGTGAACTGGCTCACCAGCGGATCGGCGGGTGCGGTGGCCAGCTGGCCCGCCTCGCGCACCCCCTCGAAACGGCTCTGCACCGTGACCACATAACCCTGGGTATCAAGCCCGCGGCGGCCGGCCCGGCCGGCCATCTGCAGAAACTCACTGCCCATCAGCGGCCGGTGGCCCCGCTCTGTGCGTTTCGACAGCGCCGAAATCACCGTGCTACGCGCCGGCATGTTGATGCCTGCCGCCAGGGTTTCGGTGGCGAACACCACCTTCACGAGCCCCTGCTGGAACAGCTCCTCGATCAGCTCCTTCCAGGCCGGCAGCACCCCGGCGTGGTGGGCGGCAATGCCGCGTAGCAGGGCCTCATCGTGGCCGCCATCGCGCACGGCTTCCGGGGTGGCCGCCACGAAGGCATCCAGGCGAGCGGCGATGCGGGCCTGCTCTTCGGGCGTCACCAGGCACACCTTGCCGAGATCACGCACGGCCTTATCGCAGCCGCGGCGGCTGAAGATGAAATAGATGGCCGGGAGCATCTCCCGCTCCGCCATCTGCGCCACCACAAAGCTCAGCGGCGGCGCCTCCGGCTGGGGCGGCTTCGGGGTTTTCGGACCCTTGCGCTTGCTGCCCTTGGGGGCCCGCCACACCTTGCAGTTGGGGTGCAGGCCCGTGCCCTCATCGTTGAGCAGCGGGTGCAGGCCCTTGGCACTGCAGAAACTGAACTGCAGCGGCACCGGCCGGTAATCGCTCATCACCAAGGTGGTGGGGCCGTGCACCCGCTCGATCCAGTCGGTGAGCTGCCCGGCATTGGCCACCGTGGCCGAGAGGGCCACCAGCTGCACCACCGGCGGGCAGTGAATGATCGATTCCTCCCACACGGTGCCCCGCTGGGAATCATTCATGTAGTGGCACTCGTCGAGCACCACCGCTTCCACGTCTTCGAGCGGATCGTCGCCCTGATCGGCCTCCGCATAGAGCATGTTGCGGAAGATCTCGGTGGTCATCACCACGATCGAGGCCTCACGGTTCACCGTGAGATCGCCCGTCATCAAGCCCACCCGCTCGGCACCGAACTGCTCGCGGAAATCGCGCAGCTTCTGGTTGGAGAGGGCCTTGAGCGGGGTTGTGTAAAACACCTTGCGCCCATGGGCCAAGGCGCGGTGAATGGCGTATTCACCCACCAGGGTTTTGCCCGAGCCGGTGGGGGCGCTCACCACCACCGAATGCCCCTGATTCAGCGCATCGATCGCATCCATCTGGAAGCCATCGAGCGGGAAGGGGAAGAGCTCCCCCAGCGGCGGCGCCACTCCGGAGGCGACGCCGGGGAGCGACGCGGCGTCGGAGGCCTGGGTGCTGCTTGCCATTAGCAGATCCTATGGGCACCAGCTCAGCGGCAGGCAGACTGAGCCTTCCCCCAGCGCAGCAGCGGCCTTGGTCGAGGTGCACGCCACCGGCGCAGAGAGCTCCTGGCGGGCGCCCCTGGCGAACGATCTCGAGCAACTGCCCGCCGACCGGCGCCGCCAGCCGCGCCACTGGCGGCCAGCTGGTGTAGCTGGCCTGCAAAACACAGCCGCCGGCAGCCCGGCCCTGCTGGATCTGGCCAGCAACGACTACTTAGGGCTGGCCGCCCATCCCGCCCTGGTGGAGGCTGCCAGCCAGGCGATGCGGCATGAGGGCGTGGGCGCCGGTGCATCGCGGCTGGTGAGCGGCGGGCGCAGCGTGCATGCCCAGCTGGAAACCGCCCTGGCCGCCTGGCTGGAGCGCGAGCGGGTGCTGCTCTTCCCCAGCGGCTTTCAAGCCAACCTGGCGGCAGTTCAGGCCCTGGCCGATCGCCACACCCTTGTGCTCGCCGATCGGCTGATCCATCACTCCCTGCTCGTGGGCATTCGCGCCAGCGGTGCGCGGCTGCAGCGCTTCGCCCACAACCAGCTCGATGCGTTGGAGCAGCGCCTGCAGAAGACGCGCCGCGAGCAGCCCCAACGCCGGCTGCTGGTGATCAGCGAAAGCCTGTTCTCGATGGAGGGCACCTCCCCCGATGCGGAGCGGATCAATGCGCTGTGCCAGCGCCACAACGCCGCCCTGCTGCTGGATGAAGCCCATGCCCTGGGTGTGCTGGGCCCCGGCGGCCGCGGCCTTGCCTACGGCCTGCCGGGCGTGAGCCTGATCAGCGGTACCTTCGGCAAAGCCTTCGGCAGCGGCGGTGCCTTTCTGGCGGGCGAGACGCTGGTGGGGGAGTGGTTGCTGCAGCACTCCGGCCCTTACCGCTACACCACGGCCCTGGCCCCGCCCCTGGCGGCAGCGGCGCTCGCGGCCCTAACGCAGATTCAGGAGCAGCCTGAGCGCGCCAACCAACTGCTGGATCGCGCCCATCGCTGGCGCGATCGGTTGGAAGCGGCTGGCTGGCCGCGGCCGCCGGGGAACGGCCCGATCCTGCCGCTGCTGGTGGGCGACAACCAACGCGCCCTGGCCCTGCAGCAGCAGCTGGAGCAGGCCGGGCTGCTCAGCGTGGCGATCCGCCCGCCCACGGTGCCTGCTGGCACGGCGCGCCTGCGGCTGGTGCTGCGCCACGATCTGCCCCCTGGCAGCCTGGAGCGGCTGATCGGCGCCCTCGGATCACCATGAGCCAGGCGGCCTGCACCACCCAGCTGATCGCCGTGCACGGCTGGGCGGGCGATTGCCGCGCCTGGCAACCCTGGGCCGAGCTCGCCGAATCCCGCGGCTGGTACTTCAGCGCCGCGGAACGTGGCTACGGCACCCTGCCGCCCAAGCAACCCAGCTGGGATCCCCAGGCTCAGCAGCGCGTGGTGATCGGCCATTCCATGGGGCCCCATCTGCTGCCGGCTGCGGTGTGGGCCGAGGCCACCAGCGCGGTTTGGCTTGCCAGCTTTGCGGCGTTTGCACCCCCAGGGCGGCAAGGGCGCAGCATTCGCGCGGCCCTGCAGGCCATGGGCCAGCGCATCTCCAGCGGCGACACCACAGCTCAGCTGCGGGATTTCTTCCGGGAAGCGGCCGCGCCCTTCCCGCCCTCGGCCCTACCGCTCGGCCCCCTGGAGCAGGGCATCACAGCCACGGGGCGCGAACGCTTGCTGGAAGATCTGGAGCGGCTTGCCAACAGCGCCGGGCTGCCACCTGGCTACCCAGAAGGGGCAAGGGCCTTGATCGTGGAAGCGGCCGACGACCGCATCGTGCACCCCGCCAGCCGCGCTGCCCTGCGGGCACAGCTGCCCAATGCCCAGGTGTGGAACCTGGAACCGGCGGGCCACTGCCTGCTCGATCCCACGCTGGCCGCACGGGTTGTGGAGTGGATCGCCGATGCGCAGCCCTGATCCAGCCTTCAGCACGCGGGTGGAGCGCTGCTTCAGGGGCGGAGCCGCCACCTACCAGAGCAACGCCAGCCTTCAGGCGGCGGTAGCCGCCCGGTTGGCCCGCCTGGCGCGGCCGCTGGCCTCCGCCTTGCCGCCGGGGCCCCGCGCCGATCTGGGCGCCGGCAGTGGCCTGCTCGCCCGCGCCATCGAAGCCCAGCTGGGCGGGCCCTCGCTGCTGCGCCTCGATGCCTGCGAGGCTCTGCTCGCGCAGGAGTCCAGCCCAGGGCCAGCCCTGCAACGCCTCTGGAACCTCAACGCGGGGTTACCGGAGGAGCTGAAGGGTTCCTCCCTGCTGGCCTCGAGCTTCGCGCTGCAGTGGCTCGAGCAGCCCGCGCAGCAGGTGACCCGCTGGTGCAACGCGCTGCGTCCCGATGGAGCGCTGCTGCTGGCCGTGCCCTGCCGGGGCAGCTTCCGGATCTGGCATCAGGCCGCCGCCGCCGCGGGGGTGCCTTGCACGGCCCTACCCCTGCCGGATGCCGCGGCCTTGCAGCAATGCGCCGCCAGCGCTCTGCAGCTGCACCACAGCCAACTGCTGCGCTTCAGCCGCCCCAACCGGGGCGCCCGGCCGTTCCTGCATCAGATCAAAGCGATCGGCGCCCAGGCCAGCCCCGCCGCTCGTCTGCAACCGGGTGCACTGCGGCAGCTGATCCGCCACTGGCCGGGGCCGGAGCACGCCATCGTGTGGCAGGTGCTGGTGATGGTGGGGCAAAAGCGATGACCAACCGCCTGGTGGTGTGCGGCACCGACACCGAGGTGGGCAAAACCGTGGTGAGCGCCCTGCTGGTGCAGGGGCTCGGGGCCCACTACTGGAAGCCGGTGCAATGCGGCCTCGAAGATGGCGAAGGCGATCGCGACCGAGTGCAGCGCTGGCTCCAGCTGCCGGCCGAGCGAATCATCCCGGAGGCCTACCGGCTGGCGGCGCCGGTGTCCCCCCACTGGGCCAGCGCCCTGGAAAGCGGTGATCAGGAGCAGCCCGGCCCTCCGCTGGATCCCGATCGCCTGCAGCTGCCGCCGCATCAAGGCCCCTTGGTGGTAGAAACCGCGGGTGGCTTGCTGGTGCCCCTTCGCCTCGACCTGCTGCAGATCGAGCAGATCCAGCGCTGGCAGCTACCGGTGCTGCTTGTGGCGCGCAGCGGTTTGGGCACCCTCAATCACACCCTGCTCTCGCTGGAGGCCCTGCGGCAGCGGCAGATCCCGGTGGTGGGGGTGCTGCTCAATGGCCCGGCCCATGCCAACAACCTGAGCACCCTCGAGCAGCTCGGGGGCGTTCCGATGCTGGGCTGCCTCTCACCACTGGCGGCGATCAACGCCGACACATTGCAAGAGCAATGGCAGGAGCTGGAGCTCTCCCATAAGCTCCAGGCATGACACACCCCGGTGCATGAAAGGCTCCCACGTTGCAATCAGCGCCGCCGTTGCCGCCCTCTGCGCCGGCATCCTTGTGCTGTTCACCGACATCGAAGTGTCGATGGTGCGCTGGTTCAGCTGCGGACCCTTCTCCACCCCGGGGGAAGAGCAGAGCGAAGTGTGCAAGCGCAAGCTCTGAAGCGCGCCGGCTGAGATCAGTGCAAGCGGCGCGCCTTGATCGGGCAGTGCCCGCTGATCACGGCCACATTGTTTTCGGCCAGCGCCAGGGGCCAGCCCTGCCGCAGCTGATCGTGGATCTGCTCGATCTGCAGGGCATTCCAGCCCCGCGCTTCAAGCTGCACCCGCACGCTCTGCCACTGGCCTTCCGCGAACACCTCGGTGAGGCTCCAGGCGCGGCCAGCCTGAGGCGGGGCGAGCTGTTCGGGCTGCAGGAAGCGGTTCGACACCTGCGGCTGGCGGTGGGAGGAGCTGTCCATCAGGCCCCGCGATGGTGTTCCCATGCTGGCGGCGATCGGCGCTCCTGTCAGGAGGGCGTCAGGGTCCGGCGAGAATCGCCGCTTCCACATCGGCGCGGCTGAAGCCATAGGGGAAGTGGCGCTCCACCGGCGCCCCAGCGGCGTGCCAGCGGATGCTCAGCTCCTCCACCTCCAGTTCGATCTGGGCGCTCCAGCCCCCCAGCTCCAGATCCCAGAGACAGGAATGGGGCCCGTGCTGCACGGCTCCCAGATCCCTGAGCCACTGTTCAAGGGCCGGCAACGGATGGTTGTACAGCGGCGCCTGAGGGGGCGGCAGGGACGACATCCGCAGCAGGGGAGGGCAGAAGAGTCTGAGCAGTCTGCTCGCCGCCCGGCCACCAGCTGGGCTCCCGCAACAACTCGGTGCCACGGGCCCAGGCCAGGCCCACGCCCAGCACCAGGCTGAACACCACGGCCAGGCCCAGCAGCAGCAGCGCGAACCATTCCCCGCCGGAGAGGGCCCGCCGCACCGGCGCCGGTTGGGGCACGCTCAGCCGCACCGGCCGCCGCAGCGCCGTGGCGGGCTGCAGGCTGCTGTTGTAGGCCTGACGGCGCTCCGGATCACTCAGGATGAGATAGGCCTGCTGCAGTTGGCGGAACGCCTCCTCGGCCTGCTCGGCCGGCAGCTCGGTGGTATCGGGGTGGTAGCGCTTGCTCAGCCGGCGAAACGCCTGGCGCAGCTCCTGCGGCGAGGCGTCCGGGGCGATCTGCAGCAGCTCGTAGTGATTGGCAGCTGCCACCAGCGCGGCACCGGGTGTGGGGGATCCTAGAGAGCAGGAGACAATGCCGCTCGAGGGGATGCCCGCTGCCACACCCGACACCGCCCTCTGGCAGGAGCTGGGCTGGCAGCCGAGCCCAGAGCAGCTGCAACAGCTGCTGCAGCTGCAGGAGGAACTGCGCAGCTGGAACAGCCGCGTGAACCTCACCCGCCTGGTGGAGGGCGACGACTTCTGGATCGCCCAGGTGTTCGACAGCCTCTGGCCGCTGCGGCAGCTGCTGCATGAGCAAGCCCAGGCGCCGCTGCGCTGCATCGATGTGGGCACGGGCGGCGGCTTCCCGGGGCTGGCGGTGGCGATTGCCCTGCCGCAGGCGCAGCTCACCCTGGTGGATTCCGTGGGGCGTAAAACCCAGGCTGTGCAGGCGATGGCCGCGGCCCTGGGCTTGGCGGAACGGGTGCAGCTGCGCTGCGAGCGGGTGGAACTCACCGGCCGCCACGGCCACTGCCGCGGCCAGTTCGATCTGGCCATGGCGCGCGCCGTGGCGGCCGCACCAGTGGTGGCCGAATACCTGGTGCCGCTGCTCAAGCCCGGCGGCCAGGCCCTGCTCTACCGCGGCCAGTGGACGGCGGACGACCAAGGCGACCTGGAGCGCGCCCTGCAGCTGCTGCGCGCTGACATCCAGCGCTGCGAGCAGCGGGAACTGCCCGCCGGCCGCGGCCAGCGCACCGCCCTCTTTGTTGCCGCCAATGCCGCCTGCCCCAAGGGCTACCCACGCGCCGTGGGGATCCCCAGCAAATTCCCGCTCGGGCAGAGCAGCGGCGTGGCTTGAGCCGGGTTCAGTTGTCCATCAGCCGGCGCGTGCTGGCGCCACCCACCCGCTGACGCAGATCCCTCAGCAGCTGCGGGATCTGATCGGCCCAGGGGCTGGCGGCCAGCGCCTGCTTCAGCTCCGCTTCGCTCACGCTCTGATCGAGGGCATCGGCATTGGCCCCGGGGAACCAATGGCTGCCAGCCCCGAGCAGGCCATAGCGGGCTTTGGCATAGCCCTCCAGGCCCCAGGCCTCCACCAGGTTGTGCAGCCAGAGCAGGGTGGGCAGATTGATCTGGCCCGGGGTGTCCTGCCAGGCGGGCAACCCCTGCTGCCAGCTGGATAGCCACGCCTCACCGAGCACCTCGCGGCGCACCTGCTCCAGCCGGGCCACGATCGGAGGCAACAGCTGCGCGGCCTGAGGCAACAGCTGCACCGCCTGCAGATGCAGCTCCAGATCCTCCGGCCGCGCCGCGCCCACGCTGATGGTGTGGATGCCGGGAGCGCTCAAGCAGAAGAGGTCGTTGAACACGATCGGATGCAGCGGCGCGCACAGCTCCCGCAACAGCGGTGAGGGCGTGTGCAAGTGGCCGCCTTTATCGGTGGGGCTGATCACAAACACGCCCATGTCCTGGGCGATGGCCGCCTCGATCGCCGGGTGATTGTCCTGCCGGATGAAATACCAATGCAGGTTCACGTAATCAAAGGCGCCGCTGTTGATCGCTTCCACGATCAACGGCAGGGGGCCATGGGTGGAGAAGCCCACCGAGCCCACGCGGCCCTCCGCCTGCCAGCGCCGCACCACCTCCAGGCAGCCCCCGGGCCGCAGCGTTTGCTCGAGATGCTCGGGCAGGTTGAGGCCATGAATGGCGAGCAAATCCACCCGCGGCACCGCCAGCCGCTCAAAGCTCAGCCGCAGTTCGGCTTCAAAAGCGGCAGGGTCGGCCTGGGGCGGCACCTTGGTTTGGAGGATGCGGCCGGGATCGGGCACCTGGGGCAGCAACCAACCCAGTTGCCGCTCGGAACTGCCGTAGTGGCGCGCGGTTTCCACATGCCGAAATCCGGCCGCCACCGCCGCCTCCAGGGTGGCGCGCAGATTGGCCTGGCTCTCGGCGCTGATCTGATCAGGGGGCAGATCGTTCCAGCTCTGCTGAAAGCGCATGCCTCCGAGGGAGAGCACGGGCATCGGCAGCTCCGTGCGGCCAAAGCGGCGAACCGGCAGCATCAGGCGTGGGCGCGGGGCAGGGTGCGCCGCGGCCGCGATGGCGTGGGCAAGCCCAAAGGCTGGAGCTCCTGATGGCGGGTCTGCTCCTCCAGCTCGGGCAGCTCCTCGTAGCTCACCCAATGAATGCAATCCACCGGGCAGGTGTCGATCGCTTCCTGGATCCGCTCGGTGCTGTCGCCGTCCTGGCGGATGGCTCTGGAGCGGCCCCAGTCTTCCTCCACCAGAAAGGTGTTGGCCGCCACGTGGGTGCAGTAGCGGCAGCCGATGCACACCGCTTCATCCACCCACACGGCCTTCTGGCGCAAGGCACCACCGAGCACAGGCTCCCGACCGGAAACAGCAGCTGCCGGTGCTGCAGCGGCTGCGAAGGCAACCGCAGGATCGATGCTCACTCCCAGCGGGTCACCACCAGCTCGATCGAACCATCGGCAGCCTGGCGCTGCTCGCTCACCTGGAAGCCTTCGGCGCTGGAGGCCGCAAGGATGCTGCGCAGGGCATAGCGCTGAGTGAGTTTGGCGAGGAAACGCTCCACCGGGATGGGCTGACGCCAGAGGTCGAGATCGGTCACCAGCTCGTAGCTGCCGCTGGCTTCGCTCCAGCGAAACCCGATGTCGCCTCCCTCGTCACCCAGCACCGCCAGATCAGCCCGCACGGTCTGGCCGCGGTAGCCGCGCACGGGGCGCTCGCCTTCGCTGGGATCGTGGCCCAGGTCGCGCAGGGCGTCGATCAGAGCTGTGCGATCGCGCAATTCCGTTTTAACGGTGCTGAAGTGCGACATCAGGAGACCGGCGATGAAAGAGTCTGGGTCTGCTCGGGCGTCACCACGGCAGTGGAAGCCTGGAAAGCTTCTGAGGTGGCCTGGCGCTGCTGAACGCTGCCAAGCTTGGCCTCGATCTGCTCGGTGAGCTGCTCGCAACCACGGCCCGCGATGCCTTCCACCAGCTCTTCTACCCGGCCATCAGGCCGGATCCGAAAGCGGATGGTTTGTTGAGCCATTCCCGGGCAGGGGCGTGGTTTCGCGGATGCTAGCCGCGTTGCCCGGAAGCTGGGGGCTCAGCTCAGCAGCCCCTCATCCACCAGGGTCTGCAGCCGCTCCAGCACCACGGGGTCTTCCAGCTGCTCAAGCGCCAGGCGGGCCTCATCGCGCACCGCCAGATCCGCGTCGTGGAGCATGGCGCCGAGCAGCGATTCCACCACCTCCAGCTGGCGCGGCTCCACCAGATCGCCATAGAGGCGCCCGAGTGACCAGGCGCTGTTGCTGCGCACCGCCGCCTCGCTGTCGATCCGCAGGGCTTGCAGCAGCTGACCCGCCGCTTGATCGGCCTTGGCCAGCCCGGTGGAGCCCGCATCCGCCAGGGAGCTGGCCGCCCAGAGGCGCACGGCGGCGATATCGGTTTGCAGGGCGCGGATCAAGGGGTTCATCACCGGCGCATCCGGGTAGCTGCTCAGGCTCCAGGCCACCGCTTTACGCACATAGCCGTTGCTGTCGTTCTGAAGCAGGGCCAGCAGCGGGGTGACCGCCTGCAGATCCGGGTTGCGGCCCAGGGCATACACCGTGCTCATGCGCAGGATCGGGCAGCTCGCCTCGAGCAAGGGCAGCAGTAAGGCCGGGGCGCGGGGGTCGCGGTGTTCACAGAAGATGCGCAGCCCCTGCATGCGCTCCTCATGGCTGCCGCGCAGCAGTTCGAGCCCGAGATCGCACTCCGCCGCCACATCGGCCAGGGCCACGGGGGGATCATCGAGCTCGTCGAGCGGATCACCCAACAGCTCCTCGGCCAGTTCACGCGCGAGCAGTTCCGGATCCAGCGCCAGATCAGCCGGACTCTGCGAAAACTCGGGGAACGGACCTGTCATGCCGGGGATCGTAAGGGCCGGACCCGTTGTGATCCGTTCAGCTGATGGGGGCTGGGGCGAGCATGTCGCCCGGCAGCCAGATGCGGGCACTCACCGCAAACAGAGCCAGGCCGAAGAGCAGCACGATCGCCGCCGGCAACAGGGTGGAACGCAGGAACTGCACTGATCAACGCCTTACTCCCTGCATTCTCCTCGCCGAACGCCACCCCTAAGGTGCCGCCAACCTGCAGAACGCCGCATGGGTGCGTCGGATTCAACGCTGGCTCACTCCCGCGGCACCCTGCGGCGGCTGATCGCCGTGAGCGCCGAAGGCGTCGCGAGCGGCGCGCCCTTGATGGTGGGCAGCCGCCTGCTGCAGGGCTGGCTCACCGCCAGCGGGGTGCCTCTGGCGCTGATCGGCCTGATCCCCCTGGCGGAACTGCCCTACACGCTCAAGCTGTTCTGGGCACCCCTGCTGGATCGCTGGCCGATCCCGTGGCCGGATCGGCGGCGGGGCTGGCTGCTGTTGATGCAACTGCTGCTGGTGGCCGTGATCGCCGCCATGGCCTTGTTGCGGCCGAGCAGTGATCCCAGCCAACTCACCGCCGTGGGCCTGGCGGCGCTGGTGCTGGCGATCTGCAGCGCCACTCAGGACATTGCCGTGGATGCCTACCGCACCGATCTGCTGCCAGAGGCCGAGCGGGGCGCCGGTGCCGCGGCAGCCGCCCTGGGCTATCGCGCCGCCATGCTCAGCGTGGGAGCCGGAGGCTTCCTGCTGGCGGATCGTTTCGGCTGGCCCGCCGCGTTTCTCAGCGCCGCCGCCCTGGTGGCGGCGATGGTGCCGTTCACGCTCAGCGCCCCGAAGCTGGCTCCGGTGGAGCACGCCATCACCAGCCTGCGGCAGGCGGTGCTTGGCCCAGCGCGGGAGTTTGTGCATCGAGCCGGCCCCAACCGCACCTGGCAGCTGTTGCTGCTCGTGCTGCTCTACCGCTGGCCCGATGGCCTGCTCAATGCCATGGCGATCCCCTTCCTCAAGCTGCAGGGGTTCAGCGAGGCCGACATCGGCCTGGTGCAGGGGGGCTGGGCGATCGGCGCCACGATCCTGGGCACCGTGATCGGCGGCAGCCTGTTCGCCTGGCTGGGCATGAATCGCTCGCTCTGGTTGTTTGCGATCAGCGGCGTGATCGGCAACCTCAGCTACTGGGCCCTGGCCCGCTTCGGCGGCGGCGTGGCTGGGCTGATCACAGCGGTGAGCCTGGAGAACATCAGCAGCGGCATGGTGGGCGCTGTGTTTGTGGCCTTGCTGATGAGCCTGTGCAACCCACGCTTCTCAGCCACCCAATACGCGCTGCTTTCCGGGGTGTACGCCTTGAGCCGCTCGATCCTGGCGGCACCGGCCGGTGCCGTGGCCGAGCGGGTGGGCTGGCCTGGCTTCTTCCTGTTCACCGTGGCGGCGGCGCTGCCGGCCTTCCTGCTGCTGTGGCGGATCGCCCCCTGGGGTGAACAGGAGGCGCGGGGAGCCTTCGACCCCAGCCGCGATCCCACCTAAGGGCTAGCGGGCCAGCACCGGCTCCAGGCTGCCCTCAAGGCGCCGCCGCAACTGGCCGCAGGCCGCATCGGCATCGAGGCCGCGACTGGCGCGCACGCTCACGGCCACATGCCGATCCTGCAGGGCCCGGCGGAAGCCATCCACCGCAGCGGGGGTGGGGCGCTGGAACTCCTCTTCGGCAATCGGGTTGTAGGGGATCAGATTCACGTGGCTCTGGAAGCCGCGCAGCAGCTGGGCCAGAGCCACAGCGTGGCGGGGCTGGTCGTTCAGCCCACCGAGCAGGATGTATTCGAAGCTCACCCGCCGGCCGGTGATCGCCACGTAGCGGCGGCAATCCTCGAGAAGATCCTCGATCGGATAGGCATGAGCGGTGGGGATCAACTCCTCGCGCAGCCGCTGGTCGGGAGCATGCAGGCTCACCGCCAGGGTGAACTGGGCCCGGCCCAGCCGCTCCAGGGCGAGCTCCGCCAGGCGGGGCAGGGTGCGCGGCACCCCCACGGTGCTCACGGTGATCTGGCGCTGAGCCATACCCAGATCGGTGCAGAGGCACTGGATCGCATCCAGCACCGCCTCGATGTTGAGCAGCGGTTCGCCCATGCCCATGAACACCACATGGCTGGGGCGCTGCTCCATCACCTCGCGCACGCTCAGCACCTGATCCACGATCTCGTGCACGGCAAGCGAGCGTTGCAGCCCGCCCTTGCCGGTGGCGCAGAAGCGGCAGGCCATGGGGCAACCCACCTGCGAACTCACACACACCGTGAGCCGGCCTTCCGCCGGAATTCCCACGGTTTCAATGCTCAGCCCATCGTGGGTGCCGAGCAGAAGCTTGGTGGTGCCATCGCGGGCCACGCTGCGGTGCAGCTCGCGCGAGCGCCCCATCCAATCGAAGGCCCCCTGCGGGGGATCAGCGGCCAACTGCTCCCGAAAACCCTTGGGAAGCACCGACACATCGCCCAGCTGGCGTGCACCTTTGGCGTACAGCCAATCGTGCAGCTGACGGCCGCGGAACGCGGCCTGGCCGTGATCGCGCGCCCAGGCCTCGAGCTCAGCGAGCCCCATGCCCAGCAGAGGCTGGCTCACCAGATCAGCAGGCCGTGGCCGAGTTGATACTCAACGGCCAGAAGGGCCATGAACCCAAGCATGGCCACACGGCCGTTGAGACGCTCCGTGTGGGTGTGGAAGCCGTAGCGGGGCAAACGCCGCTGGGGCACGAGCTTGGGCTGAATCATGGCCAGGGTGCGGTGGGCTGGTGAGGCAACCGATGGATCGGAGTGATCCATCGGCACGATCAGTCGTCGGTGAGCAGACCTTCTTCCTGCAGACCCTCAAGGGCAGCAGGATCGGCAATCAGCTCCTCTTCCAGACCTTCTTCAACCGTAGGGCGGGTGAAGGCAGCCATGGTGCTGGCCGAGGCCTCAATGCCATGGCGGCTGCGGGTGGCCTCGAGGTCCTCATCGGAGGGATCGTCGAGCAGGGCACCGGCGTTGCCGGGCGCAGGCGCTGCGGGCATCTCCACCGTGTAATCGGGGCGGAGGTTCTGCATGCGGCGGTAGTTCATCGCATCCTCATCGAGGATGTCGGGATGGGGGCCCGCCTCGGCGCGGAGCTCCTCCTCGAAGCCGCTGAAACCGGTACCAGCCGGGATCAGGCGACCGATGATCACGTTCTCCTTGAGGCCGCGCAGCCAGTCGCTCTTGCCTTCGATGGCCGCTTCGGTGAGCACGCGGGTGGTCTCCTGGAAGGAGGCCGCCGAGATGAAGCTGTCGGTGTTGAGCGAGGCCTTGGTGATGCCGAGCAGCACCGGGGTGAACTCGGCAGGAGCACCGCCAGTGATCGCCATGGCGCTGTTCACCTGCTCCACCTGACGCAGCTCGATCAGCTCACCGGGCAGCAGGGTGGTGTCGCCAGCGTCCTCGATGCGGACCTTGCTGGTCATCTGGCGCACGATCACTTCGATGTGCTTGTCATCGATGGTGACGCCCTGCGACTTGTAGACGTTCTGCACTTCCTGCACCAGGCGGAACTGCAGCTTGGAGATGGCCTCCATCGCCGCCTCGAGGGTGGGCTTGCGGCTGCGCAGATCTTCGAAGAAGCACTCGAGCAGCTCGTGGGGGTTGATCGGACCGTCGGTGAGCAGTTCACCGGCGGTGACCTGCTGGCTGTCGCTCACCATCACGTTGCGGCCGAGCAGGATCGGGTACTCGGTGATGGCGTCGTCGGCTTCGATCACGGTGACGGCGATGGAGTCGTCGTCTTCGCCCTGCTTGATCTCCACGGTGCCGGCCTTGCGGCAGAGCACCGCCGATTCCCGCGGACGGCGGGCTTCGAGCAGTTCCTCAATACGGGGCAGACCTTGCACGATGTCGCCGGTCTTCTGGCGCTCGAACACCAGCAGGGCCAGGGAGTCACCGCGCTGCACCAGTTCGCCGTCGCGCACGTGCAGCACCGAGTCGGGCGACACCATGTAGGGGCGGCCCAGACGAATGGTGACCGTGTTGCCGGACACCGACTCCACCTGACCGCAGCAGGGGGCTTCCACACCCTTGGCGAGCATGTCGCCATCCACCAGGCGTTGGCCCTCTTCCACCTCGGGCTTGGCGGAACCCAGATCGATGCTGCGGGTGTCGGAGGCACGCTCCACGATCAGGCGGCGGATCGGCTCACCATCCACGGTTTCGGGCAGAGCCAACACACCGTCTTCCTTGCAGAGGATCTGGGTGGTGGCCACCACATCGCCGGCCTTCACCGTGTCGCCGTCGTTGACGGAGAGCTCGGTGTGGGTGGAACCGTGGCTGGCGTCGGAGAGGGTGTCGCGGCGCACGAGCAGGCTCTCGAGGATTACCAGCTGCAGACGATCGATCGTCTTGGCGCGCTTGTCGGGCACCGACTCCACATCCACCGTCATCTGAGGGGTGGTGTCGAAGGTTTCGAGGATCAGCTGTGTCTTGAGCAGCTCCACGCCCTCCACGCTCTTGATCAGCTCGCCGTCCTTGAAGGCGAGGCGCTGGGTGGCCTTGAGGCCGAGGCTGGGGCCGTTCTTCTGGGTCACGCTGCCCAGCTCAGGCAGGTGGGCCTCATCGGGGATGCGGTACTCCTCAACGGGGCGCAGCAGCAGTGCGCCGCCCTCGGGAGTGTCGACGGCCTCCACGAACACCATGGCCTCGGCCTTGAGGCCCTTGGCGATCTCCTCGCCGGGGTTCACCATCTTGCCGTCGCTGTAACGGCTGATCGCCTTGGCGTCGGAAACGTGGTGGAGGGTGCCGGAGCGAACGATGATCTCGCGCAGAATGTCGTTCTTCTGAGTCACCGTCACGATGCCGGCGGTCTGGCTGAAGATGTCCTTCACCACCTCAGTGCCGGCCTCGATCCACTGGCCGTCCTCGATCATCAACAGGGAGATGTCCTTGTTGATCTCGTGGGTTTCCTGCG
>Ga0194116_10003009_pt1 | contig 20832 bp, 15 predicted proteins | sample TA2MahsurfametaG_4_FD_148617 | JGI IMG/M metagenome (GOLD analysis project Ga0194116, IMG submission 148617) | Freshwater microbial communities from Lake Tanganyika, Tanzania - TA2015008 Mahale S9 surface | ecosystem: Environmental > Aquatic > Freshwater > Lake | place: Tanzania: Lake...
GGCTGCCTGTAAGAACCTAGTGTCCAGATCTCCAAGAGCTTATAGGCTTCCAGTTTATAAATTAAAAACTTGTCAAAAAGCCAATTACGCAACAACGCCGTAATTTGCTAAGAATTTATTAAATTACAGACTGATAATACGTTGCATAAATAGCAAAGATCCTGATATCTTGGTATCCCTATAATAAATCAGCTCCTTTGTTTCTAATTATTAATTAGTTAGATCTTTTTTAAGTCTATCCGCAGGTTGTTTAATGAGAAGTTTATTAAAATCAAAGTCTATGTCTTCAGGATTTGCCCTGTTTTCGATGTTTTTTGGCGCAGGAAATTTAATTTTTCCTTTAGCAATAGGACAGTTTGCGGGCGATAAGAACGTGTATGCCATGCTCGGGTTAATACTAACGGCAGTGGTAGTACCTTTTTTAGGTGTTTTAGCCATACTATTATTTGACGGTTGTTATCACTCTTTTTTTGCAAGACTTGGAAAGTGGCCTGGATTTGCCCTGGCTTTTAGTATTATTACTTTGATAGGTCCACTAGGATGTACCCCTAGATGTATAGCGTTGTCTTTTTCTACGGTAAAAACATTTTTTCCAGGAACCTCTGCAGTTCTTTTCAGTGCGGGAGCATGCTTACTTATTTTATTTTTTACCCTCAGGCAAAATCGTACAGTTGAGATGCTAGGACGTATTTTAACCCCTGTGCTTCTTTGCGGTTTGGGATTTATTATTTATAAAGGATTAACTTCGCAAGGAGTTGCTATTAAGCAAGATGAAGGTAATTTAAAGCTGTTTGTTCATGGGCTCAAAGAAGGATACAACACCATGGATCTCCTTGCTGCTTTTTTCTTTTCCTCAACAATAATTTCTATGTTGAAAAATGGAACTAATGACGGCAAAAGCTCTAATCACTATAAAAGGACTGTCAAAGCGATTGCTATAGGAGCCGGGTTGCTATCTATAGTATATTTTGGCTTTAGTTATATAGCATCTCTTCATACTCCAACATTAGATATACAAGGTAAAGAACACATATTAACAGCATTAGCTCTTAAAGTAGCAGGTCCTGCTGCTGGTATTGTTCTTTGTGTCACCGTAGCGGTTACATGCCTTACTACGGCTATTGCTTTAGTTTGTGTATTTACGGACTTTATTCAAAATGGTGTTTTAAAAGGAAAGGTGCGTTACGAGGTAATTCTAATCATTTCGCTAATCGTTACTTTCCTTATGGCTAATATAGAATTTAGTGGTATTTCAGCGTTTTTAGGCCCTATCTTGGAAGTTTGTTATCCAGGCCTTATAGTCCTGACAATTGCAAATATTGCGCATAGATTAGTTGATTTTAAACCCATAAAGTTTTTAGTCTTTTTAGCATTTCTTTGCTCTGCTGTTATTTATTTTATGTAAGTAAACTTAGCATGTGCTAAATAAAAGAAGTGAATATTAGACGATGTTTTCCCTTGAAGATTCGTGTTTTTTAGTTTTAAAAAAATTTAAGAAAAGTTGATTTATGTCAAAAGGTTTATTTGTAAAAAAATCTGTTAAGTCCTTGTTAGATGAGGCCTCTCAGAAAAGACATAGTTTTAAACGTACCCTAAGTGCTCTAAATCTTACAGCTATGGGTATTGGTGCCATAATAGGGGCCGGTCTGTTCGTTTTAACAGGGCAAGCTGCTGCAGAGTATGCAGGTCCAGGTATTACAGTATCGTTTGTTCTTGCTGGAATTGTAGCTTTATTTGCTGCTCTTTGTTACGCCGAATTTGCCTCTCTGATTCCTATTTCCGGAAGTGCTTATTCTTATGCATATGTGACTCTTGGTGAGTTCGCTGCTTGGATGATGGGGTGTGTTCTTACTGTGGAATATCTGCTTTCTGCATGCACAGTGGCCGTGGGATGGTCTGGGTATTTTACAAGCCTTCTAACTGACTTTGGCTTATCTATACCTGCAATTTTTTCGAGTGCCCCTTTCGTTTATGATCTAGATCTCGGTTGGTCTATGAGCGGGAATTTAATCAATGTGCCGGCCTTGCTTATAGTAGCATTAATGGGTGTTTTAGTTGCTCTTGGAATAAAAGCTGCAGCTAGTTTCAATAATATCATGGTTATAGTAAAGCTTGCCGTCGTTACTCTTTTCATTGTGTGCGGGATATTCTATATAAAATCTGATAATTTAACCCCTTTCATACCTTCAAATACTGGAAATTTTGGTCAGTATGGCTTTAGTGGTATTTTAAGAGGTGCTGGCGTTGTCTTTTTTGCTTTTATAGGATTTGATGCACTATCAACCCTTGCTCAAGAAGCAAAAAACCCTCAAAAGGATCTTCCAAAAGGGATGCTAGGTTCACTTGGAATATGCACTGTCATATATATTATTGTTGGATTTATTTTAACGGGGATCGTTAGTTATAAAATGCTAGATGTTGCTGATCCAATCGCTGTTGCTGTCAACGCGCTTGGCCCTAATTTTATTTGGCTTAGATTTTTTATTAAGCTTGCGATTTTAGCAGGATTAACTTCCGTTATTTTAGTTATGCTACTTGCTCAATCTAGAATATTGTTTACTATAGCCAATGATGGGTTGTTACCTAAGGCATTTTGTAAAATCAATGATAAAACAAAAACGCCTCTTTTCTCTACGGTAATAGTAACTGTTTTAGGTATGATCATAGCAGGGCTGTTCCCTGTAGGGATTCTTGGTCAGTTAGTTTCCATGGGTACTTTGTTAGTTTTTGCTATAGTATGCTTTGGTGTATTGATATTAAGATACAAACAGCCTTCTCTGCATAGACCTTTCAAAGTTCCATTTGCTCCTTGGGTTCCTCTTATGGGTACGATTGCAAGCGTAATGCAGATGATGTTTTTACCTGGTGTCACTTGGCTTCAACTCATCGTTTGGCTTGCTATAGGATGCTACGTTTACTTCAAATATAGCATTCATCATAGTGTCGTCAGGCATAAAAAGAGATAGTCTTTTTAACTTGTTCTCTTTCTAGCCATCGGTAGAAAGAGAACAAGTCCAATAAAAACCCATCCCATAAAGTAAAATACATCATTTATCGCCATCATCGCACTCTGGCTTGTAACAATATTGTTAATGAGATCTATCCCTGTATTTAGATTTAAATCAACTGGATGTAGTTCTGAAATGAATTTATTGAAATTCATAGAAGATACTGTAATGCTCTCTCCTATGCGCTCATGATGAAATGCTTGTCTTCTTTCCCACATTGTTGTGTATATAGAAGTTCCAACACCGCCAAACATAGCTCTTACAAAATGAAAAAATCCCGTTGCGCTTGGCAGTTTGTCAGCAGGGATATCCTGTGCGCTAAGAGCTATTAAAGGAGTAATAAAAAATGATAGACCGCAACCTAAAATAAATCGGGAAATCCACACATGATTAATATCTACGTTTGTTGCAAAGTATGCAGAATAAAAGCAAGAGGAAGCAAATAATAAAAAACACACAAATAAAGGGATTGCAGCTCCATATTTTGTGACCATTTTTCCTGATAGCTGTGCAAGAACTATGGGTGCTAAACCTACAGGAGCAACGGCGATGCCAGCCCATAAAGATGTATATCCCATATAGTTTTGCAACCATAATGGTACTAAAACAATCGCTCCAAAATAATTGGAATACATCACAAGTAAATAAAAAATAGATACGCTATATGTTTTTATTTTTAATAGACTAAGTTCAATAAGAGGAGAATGGTGGTATTTTTCCCATATAAATAAGTATATAAAACCAAGCAAGCTGATTACAGATAAGGTGACTATGATGCGCGATTTGAACCAGTCGAATTGTTCACCTTTATCTAATATGATTTGTAGTGAAGTGACGGCGATGAATAAAAGAATAAAACCGATTATATCTACAGGTTTTTTTTCCTTCTTTGTTTCATATGGTCTTAAGTACATCCATATCAGAAAAGCGCTAAAAACTCCCATCGGCACGTTTATATAAAATATCCAGCGCCAGATAAAATCGAAGGTAATCCACCCTCCAAGTACCGGCCCCAAAATCGGACCTACTATTATAATCATACTCCAGATTGCAATGACGCTATTTTTTTTTTCCGGAGGATTAGTTGTAATTAAAATTGTCTGACTTAAAGGAACTAAAGGGCCAGCAACAATACCTTGAAAAAATCGACTAAAAATTAACATGTTGAAATTAAGAGACGCCCCACAAAGCCATGAAAAAAATACAAATCCCAGAAGCGATAACAGCAATAGTCGGACTGTGCCAATACGTTTTGTCAACCATCCCGTCATAGGTAAAATAATTGCATTACCTACAGCGAATGAGGTTATTATATAAGTCCCTTGGTCTACGCTAACCGCTAAATCCCCAGATATGTAAGGTAATGATACATTAGCTATCGAATAATCAAGAGTAATTAAAAAGGTAGCGATTGAGAGCCCAATTATAGATAGAATTCGAGCAGAACCGCTGAGATATTTGTTTGCACTAAGAGTCGCTATCGGATTCATCGTCATCTTCCAACTCCATTGAATACGAACTCATATTTGAAAGAATTATGTCTTCTATCACTTGATCTACACCCTCTTCATCTTGATCGAAAATGCCGGTGTAAAAACGAGGAGTATCATCTGTTCTGGCTATTGGGGTCATAGCACCTTTTGTTTTTTTCGTGTTTACTGTCGCAAACATGGAGAGCCCAATTCTTAAGGGGTATTTTTTTAGTTCATCTGTTGGAAGGTCGATTCTAACAGGTACTCTTTGTACGATTTTAATCCAATTTCCTGTTGCATTTTGTGCAGGAATTATTGAAAAGGCGCTTCCTGTACCTCCTGCAACACCAGTCACTGTTCCTTGGTATTTTACAGAGCTTCCATAAATATCTGATTTTACAGATACAGCTTGGCCTACACGCATTCTTGCAAGTTGTGTCTCTTTAAAGTTTGCTGTGATCCACATTTGATCAAGGGGAACTATAGATAATAGAGAGTGCGTTGTACCAGTCCATTTTCCCACTTGAGCGCTCTTTTGTGCAACAAGCCCATCAGTTGGTGCGTATATTGTACATCTCTTAAGTTCTACCCATGCTTTTTTTAGTTGCTGTTTAGCAATATCCACCTTAGGATGACTTTCAATGGTGGTATTATCAATTTGAGCCATTGTCCCAAAGAATGCCTGTTCTGTTGAAATTAGGGCTGCATATGCAGCTGCCATATCACACACGGAGTGATCGAAATCTTCTTTAGAAACGCTACCAGATTTTACAAGTTCAACTCTTCTTTGGTAGTCCTCTGTGTACTTGATAAAGGTAGCTTTTTTATTTTCTATTTCAGCCTGTTGCAAAGCTGCTTCTGAAAATAAACGAGCTACGTCTCTAACCTTGTCGGCTAACGTCTCTTTGCAGCGTTCTAATTCAATCTCATACTCAGTAGTATCAAGTTCAATTAGAGGTGTACCCTTCAGTACATAGTCTGTATCCTGTACGTAGATCTTGGTGATAATACCTGGAACGGTAGCATTGACTGTAATTGTATTTCCATCTACGTAAGCATCATTAGTGTATTCATGAATTCTTCCATAGAAATACCAGTAGCTTAAGTATGACAGCCCTAAAAAAAGTATACAAATTGATACTATAAACAGAGTTTTATTTCTCTTATTGCTATTTGGTGGATTAGACGGTTCTTTAGGTATCTCAGTAGAAATTTCCATGTTTATCCTTTCTTAACAATCGACGGAAGAGTGTCACTTTCATAACCTCCACCGAGAGCTTTTATTAATCTAACTATTGAAAGCATTTTATAATTTTGAAGTTCAATTTTATATAATTGAGCCTGCACGTTTTCTTGCTGAGCATTTAGTAAAGTTGTTTGATTATCTAAACCTTTAGCATAACGAGAATTGAAAAGGTTTTCTTTTTCCGTTCTCATTTCTACTATGTTTTCTTGAAGTTGAAGTTGTTCAGAAAGAGTCGTAAGCGTTGTAAGTTCACTTGCAATTTCTTTTACTGCATTTAGTAAGCCTTCATTATAACGTTGTATTGCCTCATTATATTTGCCAATTTTTGAGGACACATTCGCAGAAATTTTTCCAGCAGAAAATATCGGTAAATGGATTGCAGGTTGCAATGCACCTTCTCGACTAGACCATGAAAATAGGGTCGGAAATTGCAAGCTTTCTAGTCCTCCAAGTGCCATAAGATTAATATTCGGATAAAAATCTGTTTTGGCAACACCAACTTCTTTTGATGCTGATTCAGCTCGCCATATCAATGCGACTAGATCTGCTCTGCGTGCAAGTAGATCCGCTCCTAAATTTGCCGGAAGCGGTACTTGTGAGTCAAAATTTAGGTCTATAACGGTAAGATTAAGCTCTACATCAGGACCTTTTCCAAGCAAAGACCGCAGAACGTAAAGATCAATCTGAGCATTTTTCTGCGCTTCTAAAAGTTTTTTTTGTGCTTCTAGGTAATCTCGTTGTGCATCGAGAACAGAAATGTTATTTGAAACACCATATGTACTTCTATTTTTATATAGTGTGCTTAGATCTTTCATGTAATTGCAGATCTTATGTTGTAAAATTTCCTCTTGTTTGTGCTTTTGGTATTCAAAATAAGAAAATGCAACAAGTGAACTTATTGTTAATTCACTTTGTATTCTTTCTGCAAGCTCAGCTTTAGCCTGACCTAGCGCAGCACTAAATTGTTTTCTGTTTTTTCCCCAGAAATCAAATTCATAGTAGAATTTTAAATCCAAAGATAAATAGTTCATTTTACTTGCGATAGGAGGGGCACCTGGTGGAAGTTGGAAAAAGTCACGAACAAAACCATTTTTACTGAAATATTGCCATCTTTCTAGATAGTTGGCGTCGAGCTTGGGAAATAAAGAAGCCTTTACCATCCTCGCGTTTTGTTGTGCTGTTACTAAACGAGCCTGCGCTATTTGAATTGTGGGGTTTTCTTCTAATGCATTTTGGATCAAGATAGATAATTGAGGGTCTTTAAATATTTCCCACCATTCTCTACTAGGCCATTCTCCTTGTGTAAACAAAGATGAGGTGAGGGCATTTTTCGTTGATTCTTGTAAGGAAGGATTGGTCATGGTGGTTTCTTTTTTTGGATATTGAGCACATCCAAAAATAAAACAAACGAGAAATAAACAAAGAATAGAAGGTTTTTTTATCTTGCAGTACATTTTAATTATTTGCTTTTTTTATTTAACAAATAATTCTTTTTGATTTTTATTTGTACTTGTTTTTTAGGATTAAATTAAGGTTCTTTTTAATAAAAATAGGCATCATCTTTGTTTTCTTGAAGTTAAGAACATTAGATGATGCCTAAATCTTTATTTTTTTTTGAAAATGAAGCGTTTGTTTTTCTTGTAATAATAGAAAAGAAAGACAGGGGATATTGTTACCAAGTTACCTATGCATATATAAGAAAAATATTTAGTGGCAGATCCGATATTTACGTTTTCTGGTGGAAGGAAGCTGACAAATATTGTAGCTATGCATCCTGTAAGACCTACACACGCCGTAATCCACATTCCCTTACTTCCCCCAGGAATTTTAAATACCTTGGGTCTGTTTACATATTTATAGTGAAGTTTTATTGCTGCAAGAAACATAAGCATGTACATGATCATATAAAGCTCTGTACTTAATCCAGTCAAAAACCAAAAGAATCCGTTGATACTAGGTAAGCAAAATAAGAGAAGACAGAGGAGTGTTACCACTATCGCTTGTGATAGGAGTATTCTTGTTGCTACTCCTTCTTTATTTTTTTTAGCAAAAAAAGGAGGAAGGAATCCAAATTCAGCCGCATGAAGCAACCCCTTAGCTGGAGATATAAGCCAACTTGTTATATTTCCTATAGAGCCTATAACTATAAAAATTGTAATCACAGGAATCAAAAAGCTTATTCCAAAGCTTTCAAATATTTTTGTAAATACCTGCATCACGCCTGCAACTAAGTTTATTTCACTCTCAGGGATGATGATAGCTATGGCAAGTGATCCTAAAATCATGGAGACTAGGATAAATCCACTTGATAGCAATACTGCTTTAGGAAAGTTTTTTTGCGGGTCTTTAATATCATTTACGTGCACACCTGCTAGCTCCATACCTAAGAATGAAGCCATCATAGCAATTAAAGAAACCCAGTTTCCACTATTAGAGAATGAAGGTATTAGGCTCTTAAGATCGAATTTAATTTGTACAGGGTTCCCCTTAGCAAGCCAAAGGATACAGCAAATTATTAAAAATAGTAGTGGGATTACAGTTCCAACCAGAGCGCAGAAATTGTTAATTTTTGCTGATGTGGAGGTACCTTTAAGGTTTGTTAGGGTTAATGTCCAAAATACCACTAGAATGATCATGAGTAAAAACCATGAGTTTTGAGCCAGTGATGGATTAATTAGATATGCGAAAGTTCCCGCTATAAATGATAGTATTGTGGGATACCATACCATCGTATTGATCCATTGCATCCAGATCGCTACCATAGCCCATTTTTCTCCAAAAGCCTTGTCAATCCAGTGATAAACTCCACCTTTTTCTGAAAATGTAGCAGAAAGTTCTGCTGAAATTAGTGCTGTAGGACCTAAAAAAAGAAATGCAGAAATAATAAAAAAGAAAATTAGCTCACTACCAAATAAAGCTGATGCAGGAAGATTTTTTATGCTATCTATTGCAGCTACAATTAGTAGGACTAGAGAAAATAAAGGGATCTTTTTTGGTGACATATAATTCCTTTAGAATTATCGAATTTTTCAAATAAATATAGTAAGAATATAACTTTAAAGATTCAATCTTTTATTTGGATTGCTTTTCAAATTAATCACAAATTGAAGAATCTTCTATTTTTTTATTAAGTTCAAAGTATGTAGGCCCTGATTTAATAATCATTGCACCGCCTATACATTCTTCTTCCCGATAGAAAACTATTGATTGTCTAGATGTAATAGCCCTCTGGGGGCGGAGAAAACGCACGGTAAGGATCCCGTTATTTTCTTTTTCGATAATGCAATCTTGATCTGATTGTCTGTATCTTATTTTAGCCTTACACTGCATGGGGAAAGTCATTTCAACATCAGAAACAAAACTTATATCAGATGCTGTTAGTGTATCGGAGTAAAGTGCCGGATGATCTGTTCCTTGTGCAACGTAAACTGTATTTGTTTCTGCATTTTTTCCAACAACAAACCAAGGCTCACCTGGGCCACCTAATCCGATTCCTTTTCTTTGGCCTATTGTGTAATAAGCCATTCCCTCATGGTAACCTACTACTTTATTATCAACGGTCATAAACTGACCTTTTTCGTAGGGTATATAGTTACTTAGGAAATTTTTGAAGTTGCGCTCTCCTATAAAGCAAATTCCTGTACTATCTTTTTTTTCAGCTGTAGATAGGCCATGTTCTTCTGCTATTTTTCGAACTTCCGATTTTGTGAGGTGTCCCACAGGAAATAAAACTTCTTTAAGAGTCTTTTCTTTGATCGTATATAAAAAATAACTTTGATCTTTTCCTGGATCTGTTCCTTTTAAAAGAACGGGGGAATCTTTTGTTCCTCCGATTTGACAGTAGTGGCCTGTAGCCAAAAAGTCGGCTCCTAGGGATTTGGCTTTTGCAAAAAATACTTGGAATTTGATCTCTCGATTGCAAAGAATATCTGGATTAGGGGTATATCCAAGTTTCAGCTCTTCAATGAAATGGGCAAAAACATGGTTCCAGTATTCATCAACAAAGTTCACAGAATAGTAAGGGATTTCCAGAAGCTCGCAAACTTTAACGACATCTTCATATTCTTTGGCAGACATGCAGACACCATTATCGTCTTTTTCTTCCCAATTTTTCATGAAAAGTCCAATAACGTTGTAGCCTTGTTGCTTTAGCAGTAGGGCACTGACAGAAGAGTCAACCCCTCCAGACATTCCAACAACTACCGTCCCTTTGTTTTTTTGCATTTTTTCCTCAAGAAAGCATGCTATTGTACTGAATATAGGGAAAATAATTAAGAAAAATTGCTAGGCCGAAAAAGAAATTTACGGCCTAGCATAAGAAATTGTTACTATTTTTTTTCAGAATCTTGATTAGCAGATACTAAGTTAGATTCATTATGATGTTCATTGTCTTCAAAAACTAACTTGTCATCTTCCGAGGTGACAGCGAGTTCTCCACCTTTGTCGGGGTGTAGTAGGAGACGCTCTGCTAGAGGGTCTTCTAGGTACTGCTCAATTACGCGACGCAAAGGCCTTGCCCCCATTTCTGGTTGAAAGCCTTTAGTTACAAGAAAGTCTTTGGCTTTTTGATCCAAGGATATAGTGATATGCTTTCTTTCTAAACGTTTTTTGACTTTTGAAACTTCAAGTTCAATAACCTGTAGTAAATGAGTTTTATCCAGCGGTTTAAATATTACTATACCGTCTAAACGATTTAGGAATTCAGGTTTGAACGCTTTTTTGACCGAGCTGTCAATTTTTTCTTGCATAGATTTATAGTCGATCATTCCTTCTGTTGCAGCAAATCCTACTTCAGTAGAACGGCGGATTAAATCTGCCCCTAAGTTTGATGTCATAATGATAATTGTATTTCGAAAATCAATTTTTCTTCCGAAAGAGTCCGTGAGTCTTCCCTCTTCTAAAATTTGAAGCATTAAATTCATAACATCAGGATGTGCTTTTTCTATTTCATCGAAAAGCACAACACAGTAAGGACGCTGACGCACTTGTTCTGTTAGTTGTCCGCCTTCTTCGTGCCCAACATATCCAGGAGGAGAACCGGTCATTCTGCTTATGGCAAATTTTTCCATATATTCAGACATGTCAACTTGAATTAGAGCATCTTCTCCACCAAACATATTTATTGCTAATTGCTTTGCAAGCAGAGTTTTGCCTACACCTGTTGGACCAAGGAAAAGAAAAGCTCCGATAGGTCTATTTGGATCTTTAATATCAGCTCTGCTCCTTCTTATAGCTTTGCATACGCTAGATATTGCATCGTCTTGACCTATGATATTTGTTTTAAGGATCTCTTCCATTTTTAACACTTTTGAAGTTTCTCCCTCAGTAAGTCTTGTCAGAGGAACTCCAGTCTGCTTTGATACAATAGATGCTACTTCTTCTTCATCAACTATTACTTGATGCTCTTCTTTTTTACTTTCCCATTCGATTATTATTTCTTGAAGTTTTTCTCTAAGTGTTTTTTCTTTGTCACGCAGTTTTGCAGCTTTTTCATATTCTTGCTTACCAATAGATTCTTCTTTAGCAAGACGCACTTCTTCAATTTCAGCCTCGTATTTTGTAATGTCATGAGGTTGATGCATCATAGCTATGCGTGCTTTTGCTCCTGCTTCATCAATCAAGTCAATGGCTTTGTCTGGAAGAAATCGACCAGCTATGTATCTGTCGGATAGGTAAACTGCGCTCTTTATTGCAGCGTCAGTGTAAATACATTTGTGGTGTTCTTCATATTTCGGCTTTAGTCCAAGCAGAATTGATGTTGATTCATCCAACGATGGCGGGGCTACTAGGATTTTTTGGAACCTTCGCTCAAGTGCAGCGTCCTTTTCTATGTGCTTTCTATACTCATCAATAGTTGTAGCTCCTATACACTGAATTTCTCCGCGAGACAAAGAAGGTTTCAATATATTTGATGCGTCTATAGCACCTTCAGCTGCTCCAGCTCCTACTATTGTGTGCAATTCGTCGATGAAAAGTAAAATATTTCCATGTTTTTTTACTTCATCCATTACAGCTTTTATTCTCTCTTCAAATTGGCCGCGGTATTTTGTACCAGCAATCATTAGAGTAAGATCTAAAGATATTAATCTTTTTTTTGATAAATGGTCTGGTACTTCACCTTTAACAATCGCTTGAGCCAATCCTTCAACTATTGCTGTTTTACCAACGCCAGCTTCACCAATAAGCACTGGATTGTTTTTTCTTCGTCTACAAAGAATCAGTATCAAACGCTCTACTTCTTCTTTTCTTCCTATGACAGGATCAATTTTACCTTCTTTATAAAGCTCTGTAAGATCATGGCCATACGCTTTTAACGCAGGCATTTTTTCCATAGCGCCTGGCATGGATTTATCTTGAGGTATTTTTGTTGGACCTTGTGAAGCAGATGGTGGTGTAGACATTCCCATAGGTGGTAGTTGAAGGTTAAATGTTTCAAGCTCTTTTAACACTTCTTTTCTAACATCTTTCAATACAATGTTTAAATTTTCTAATACTTGCGCTGCTACGCCGTCAGTTTGTCTTAATAGGGCGAGCAAAAGATGTTCCGTTCCCACATAGTTGTGATTTAGGCTTGCGGCTTCTTCGTTAGCATATTCGAATACTTTTTTTACTTTTCCAGTTAGAGCAGGATCTCCATATACCTGTATTTCGGGCCCAAATCCAACAAGTCTTTCAACTTCTGTTCTCACTGTTTCATAATCTAAGTTTAAGTTTCTTAACACATTTACTGCTATACCTTGACCCAATTTTAGTAGTCCTAAGAGTACGTGTTCTGTTCCTAGATAATTGTGATTGAGGCGCTGAGCTTCTTTTTTAGCTAGCTTTATTACCTGTTTTGCGCGGTTAGTGAATTTGTCAAACATACGATAATTCCTCTCTTATATAATTCTAAGGTTAATTCTATGAGCTACTTCCTTTTTTTGGCAAATCGTACGAAGTTTATCAACTAATTTTTTCATTTAATTGAAAATATTTTTTTTCGCCATTTCCTTTCATAGAAGGGATTTTAGTTTGTTTTTTTATTTGGGATTTTCTTTTTCAAAAAAAGGAAGTGGCCTATCATCTCTTTTTTAAGGATATGGGAGATACTATGAAATCAATTTCTGAGGGTGAAAAAAAATTAGTCGATCTTGCTAAAGAAGGCTCTATTTTTAAACACTATAAAGGAAATTTGTATGAGATTGTTTCTATAGGAAGACACACAGAATCTTATGAGCTTCATGTTGTGTATAAAGCACTCTATGAAGATTCCAAATATGGGCCAAATGCTATTTGGATTAGGCCTATATCGATGTTTTTTGAGAAAGTTTTTGTTGATGGTGAAGAAATTTTAAGATTCGAAAGGATTGTATAATGAAAAATTCGGATCGTTGGACGGTCGTTGATACAGGTATTTCAAAGCCCCAAGAAAATATGAGAATCGATAAAGAGTTATTAGATGAACTCTCCCCAGATTCGAATATGATATTGCATATTTATGGTTGGCAGGGCGATTGCGCAACCTACGGACATTTCGTCAGTCCGTTTGATTTTCTTTCCGAAGAAGGAGTTTTAAAAAGGAATCTAAAACTTGCGAAAAGACCAACTGGCGGTGGAATTATTTTTCATATTTGGGATTTGGCTTTTTCAGTATTAGTTCCCTCGTCAAGTTCCCATTTCTCTGATAACACCTTGGCAAACTACAAATTTATAAATAATGGAGTTCTGTCAGCTTCTAAAGAATTTTTAAAAACTACTATGGATCTTGAAATCATACCTGAAGATTTTACTCCGATTGACGCTTCTTGCAAACGCTTTTGTATGGCTCAACCAACAAAATATGATGTTGTTCTTGGAGGAAAAAAGATTGCAGGTGCTGCGCAACGAAAAACAAATAAAGGTTTTTTACATCAAGGTAGCATTAGTTTAATGATGCCATGCCCTGAGTATCTTTCTGATGTATTACTTCCTCACACTCACGTTTTGGATGCTATGATGATTAATACATTCCCCCTTATGGGAAACAGGCAAGCCAGAGAGGAATTACTCCAGGCAAGGGAAATAATGCAAAATTTATTAATAAAACATTTAACTGGAGAAATATAGATGAGTCAAAAACAAAAAACAGCGATAGAACCTACTAGGAACGAAAATTACCCAGAGTGGTATCAACAAGTGGTAAAAGCTGCAGACTTAGCTGAGCATTCTCCTGTTCGAGGTTGCATGGTTATAAAACCTTGGGGATATACTTTATGGGAAAACATGCAGAAAATATTAGATCGCATGTTTAAAGAAACTGGACATCAAAATGCCTACTTTCCTCTTTTCATTCCTTTGAGTTTTTTAGAAAAAGAAGCTCAGCACGTTGAGGGGTTTGCAAAAGAATGTGCTGTTGTTACGCACCACCGTCTAGAAAAAAATGCTGAAGGTAAGCTCGTTCCTGCTGGTGAGTTGGAAGAACCTTTGATTGTGAGACCCACTTCAGAAACAATAATAGGATCCATGTTTTCTAAATGGATCGATTCTTATAGAGATCTTCCCCTTCTAATTAATCAGTGGGCGAATGTTGTTCGCTGGGAAATGAGAACAAGAATGTTTTTACGGACGACTGAATTTTTATGGCAAGAAGGACATACGGCTCATGCTACTAGTAAAGAAGCTCAAGAAGAAACGATGAAGATGCTAGATGTCTACGAAGATTTTGCAAGAAATTACCTTGCTATTCCCGTAATCAAAGGTGAGAAGACTCCTTCGGAACGTTTTCCGGGCGCTGTTTCAACATTTACTATAGAAGCGATGATGCAAGATAGAAAAGCGTTGCAATGTGGTACATCTCACTTCCTCGGTCAAAACTTTGCAAAAGCTTCGGAAATAAAGTATAGAGATGCTGAAGGTAACGTGGAATTTGCTTGGACAACTTCATGGGGCGTTACCACAAGAATGATTGGAGCTCTCATTATGACGCATAGTGATGATGATGGTCTTATAATGCCACCACGCATTGCTTCATCTCATATAGTTATACTTCCTGTTATTCATAAAGAAGAAACTAAAGGTGAGGTTCTATCCTATTGTAAAGAACTAGCACAAGAACTTAATAAGGTCCTATACCATGGGCAAAATATTGTGGCTACTGTAGATACAAGAGATATGCGAGGTGGAGAAAAAACGTGGTCTTGGATTAAGAAGGGGATACCTCTTAGGCTGGAGATAGGGCCAAGAGACATAGCTAATAGCTCTTTGGGTATTGCAAGGAGAGATAGACCTCATAAAGAACTCACTGTCGTTTCTAGGGAACAGGTAGTTCAACAATTGCCTAAGATTTTGGATGATATTCAAGATGGGATGTTAAAAAAAGCTGAAACATTTAGAGATTCTCATATTAAAAAAATTGATTCTAAAGAAGAATTTTATGCGTTTTTTACTCCTAAGAATCCTCAGCAGCCAGAGGTTCATGGAGGGTTTGCTTATAGCCATTGGTGTGGAGATCCAGAAGTGGAAGAAATTGTCAAAAAGGATCTTAATGTTACGATTAGATGTGTGCCTTTAAACAATACCTCAGAAGAGGGGCTATGCGTGATTTCTGAAAAGAAAAGTACGCAACGTGTTCTTTTTGCTAAATCTTATTAAAAATATTTAGCTTTCTTCTTCGTAAAATGGTAATTCTAAAGAAATTTAATAGGATTGCCATTTTATGACAAAAGAACAGTTCGGTAAAGGGGTTAGTTGCATGCTTATTTCTGCAACAGGTTTATCGATTTTAGGTTTATTTGGAAAACTTTTCGAGCAAATTGCAGACCTTCCTTCTCTAGTATTTTTTCGTTTTTTTTCGGCTTCTATCTGCTGTTTACTCTTCTTTTTTTTTATTGGTCATTTGAAAATTAATTATAAGAATTTGGTAATTGTTCCCAATTTGATAAGATCTATTTGTGTTATAGGGGCTCAGTATTGTTTTTATTATTATATTCAACACGCATCTTTAATGAATGGAGTAGCGCTACTAAATACGGGTCCATTATTTATTCCATTTATTGAAAAGTTAATTATTGGCAGCAAGATCGGTAGATCTACTTGGATTAGTATTATAATATCTTTTTCTGGAGTCTTATTAATTTTACAACCTGATGTAAGTGTTTTTGCAAAACTAAGCCTTGTGGGTCTTGCAGCAGGTGTGTTTCAAGCGTTTTCTCAAGTAATATTCGGAATAAACGCGAAAGGGGAGAATCCCGAAATGAGTGTTCTTACAACCGTCTTTATTTGTTCTCTTATTAGTTTGATCCCTTTTCTTATAGCGGATGGAAGTTTTAATCCAGGCTTCAGTTCTTGGGGCTATGGTGGTTTTCTGATTTTAGGACTTGGTATAGCTACGATTTTAAATCAGTTTGCTAGAGCTAAAGCATACAAGTTTAGTACTCCGTCAAGGCTTGCTTCATTTTTATATCTTTCTGTTGTTTTAGCTGGCATTTACGATTGGACTATATTTCAAGTTCCTCCCAATATGATTTCTTGTATCGGTGTAGGTCTTGTCATATTTGGTGGCGTGGCAAAAATTATCTTGAGAAACAGGTATATCAAAGCCATAGAAAAAAATGCTCCTCCGATTTAAAGGGGCATTGTCTTTTTTTCTCATATCTGTAAATTTGAGTAATTTCTCGTTGGGAATTAAGTCCTTTTCCTTGTAAGATTCGATTTTTTTGTATAGAAGCTAGGAGAATAAAGATGTATTTGTTTCGGAAATATCAAAAGCTTATATTTATTAGCACTTCCTTTGTGATGACGATATCTTTTGTTTTTTTTGGTGCGATATCTTCTTTAATATCACAGCCTTCTGTACCAAAAGATTCTGAGATCGCTAAGGTAATAGATGGATCCTCTATGAAAAAAAATAAAGTAATGAAGATGATCCGTTTTTTATCCTCAAGCTCTTTTGATGCCAATTCAAAATCAGGTTCATCTTCTATTAATTTACTTAATGATGGTGTGATAGAAAAAGATTTTATTGAAAATGGATTCGGAAAGAGGCTTTTTGATGTTTATTCTGAAGAATGTAGATCTGACATAATGGAAAATTGGGAAAAAGCTGTGAAATTTGTTCCATATGTACATCCTAGTAATCCCACTATTTCCATGGAAAGCTCATTAACTCATATTCAACCGCAATTAGGTAAACTTCTAGGTAGAGTGAAAACAAAGGATGTAAATAATCCTGCAGATGTATTTTGTCTTTTAAACGATATTTTTAATGCAAAGAAAAATATCAAAAATGAGTTTTTAAGACATGTTATACAACATCAACAAAATCTTACCTCTGCCTATAAAAAAGATCCGAAATTGAATGAAATAGATTTAACATTGTTTGGATTTCGCTCATGTTCAGACTGGTTCGGTAGTAAATTTATTGAAATTGTTGCGCAGTATATTTTAAATGGATCAGCTTATGCCAAAATACATGGTTTTACAGTATCTAAGAATGAAGCAAGAGAAGATTTAATTAATAATTTAATGATAGCTTTAAAGTCTTCTTCTATCGATGTTAAAAACACGTCCGAACTTAATAATGCTTATTATTATTATATACGTAATTTGGATATGGAAGAATCTCTTGTAGTAGAAATATGGCAAGATGTACTTCAATTTAGAAAATTAATAACCAATGCCGATAAGATTGTAAATCAAGATCCTGCTTTTTTGTCTGATCAGAAAAATTTAGCGAAGCATGTATGTAAGTTTGAGATGTATGAGCTGCCTCAAGTTTTTCAATTTGCTGATTTCAAAAGCATGCTAAAACTTCAGCTTTATATTGATTTAGTCTCTTCTGTAAAAAGTAAAACAGAGATCTTTCTTGCTCCTAAAAATCCGCTGCCTATTGCAGAGATAGAAAAAAAGGCGCCAGAGCTTGTTCAAAAGAAATATGTTTTGAGCTTTTGTGAGGTAAAGAAAGAAGATCTTTTATCTGAAATAGGGATTAAAGAGATTTGGGATTGGCAGCTGACAGAAGAAAATTATTTACTGCTTTCATCAAAGTTTTCTTATGTTCCAAAAGTTGAAGGAAGGGAAAATCAATTTAATTCTCTTGAATCGTTATCTTCAATACAAAGAACAGAAATCGATCGATTTGCTCAAAATAAAATATTTGAGCAAAAACCTGAAATTCTCAAACAGGCTATTCAAGCAGCTAATAAAAAAACAAGAGAGGTTAGGTTAAGTGCAAAGGGATCCATCAGTCCGTTTGCTATAGAAAATCTATCAACTCTGATGTCTTATTTAGACAAAGCACCATTAGGATCTGAAAGAGTATCAGATGTAAATGCAATTTTAGCCCAACAGAAATTGAATTGCTATTCAGAAGATGACCAGTATTTCTATTCAATTTCTGTTTTAAGTAGAGATGATTCTAAACGACTTTTGACATTTCAAGAAGCCGATTCCTTAGGAATCATGCAGAAATTACTTACGAAAAAACTCGAAGATGCTTATCCAAGTGCTAGAAAAAAAGACCCTTCGCTCTACATTAATTCAGATGGCACATTTAAACACGTAGATGAAGTTGAGTTTGCTCTTGGAAAATTTGTTTATTCTGATCTTCTGAAATCCATTGAGAATCAATATAGTTTGTATTATGGGAAAAGTCCAGAAGCTAGTCAGTTGAAAAATCTTAATTTTTATACGACTTACAGACCGCTTCAGTACATAGAAGAGGCACGAAAATCACTAGCTATAAATCCTGAAGACTCCAACTGGGTTGTAACAGAAAACTCCAAGAAATATCAAAGAGAATATCTAAAACAGTGGCTTTTTAAAAAGTCGATAAAAACCCTTTCGAAGAGGAGTGTCGGAGAGGTTTTGGATGATGATATTTTTTCTTATGAGAATGATCAGTTTTCTAGTTTAATTAAAGGAAAAGACGGTAATTTATTTTTCTTTAAAGTTTGTGCAAAAGAAGAGGTTGTATCTCTTTTAGATAAAGATCAAAAAGAAATAGAACATTTATTGTTACTAGAAGCGCAGACAGAATTATTTAATAAAATTCTGCAAAAAATAGGTGATAATCATTCTATTGTTAGTATTCCAAAATTTTCAGAGGAAATATGAGTTCTACAATACCATTTGAAAATTTAGAACCTTTACTTCCTCTAGATTTTTTTTCTGTTGAATTACAGATTCCTTTTGCTGAAGATCTTCCTAAGAAAAGGTTACTAGGTCCTAGTTTTAATCTTCCAGATACCCATATGTATTTAGAAGAAGAAAAATTTGCAGATTGCTCTCTTTTTTGGAATGAAGAGGGGATTTTTGGCGAGTTTTTTATTCACAAAGAATATGAACAAAGTACTTTTCCAGATTTCGAATTAGGTGATTCGATTGAAATTTTTATAGATACAAGAGATATGAAAAAAGCAGGATTTGCCACAAAATTTTGCCATCATTTTGTATTTCTTGCCCATCCAGTTCAGGAGATCCAAGCTCAAGAAGTTTCCAAATTTAGATCCGAAGACTCCCATCCTCTTTGCGAAGCAGATTTGCTAAAAATGGATGTTAAATATGGAAAAAATGATTACACCTTACAGTTTTTTATTTCAACTCAATGCCTAATGGGTTTCGATCCAACATCGTTTCCTCGCATAGGTTTTACTTACAAAATTAATAGATATAAAGGACCAGCTCAACATTTTAGCGTCTCATCTGCATTTTTTGATGTGATGCAAAACCCAAGTTTATGGGCAAGCGTAAGTCTTGTTAAAAATTAATGGAGATTATTTATGTATTTCACGCCATCTCATGAATGGATTATATGTAATGATGATATAGCAACTATTGGAATAACAAGTTATGCTCAGAGTGAATTAGGGGAGATTGTGTACGTTGAACTTCCTAAAATTGGATCTAATATTGAAAAGGGACAAGAGCTGGCTATTCTAGAGTCTACAAAGGCTGCTGCTGACGTTTATAGTCCTGTATCAGGAAAGATAATAGAGCTAAATACTACTCTAATTGACGATTGCTCTAAGATTAATAGTTCACCTGAAAGTGCTGGATGGATTTGCAAAATACAACTTAGCAATCCTTCCGATCTAACAGATCTTATGGATCGAAAAAATTATCTTGTGTTGATTGGATAATCTATTTTATTTTTTTATACGAGATTTACGCAAATATCCTTAAAAAAATAAAAGATTACGCATGAGTTATTATACAGATCCTCATCGAAAAAAAAGAAGTAAGCGGCCGTTTATTCTATTTTTTCTATTACTTTTATCGGCCCTGCTTTTTTTTAGGGATAGGATTGCCTGCGAGATAATAAACTACTATGTTGGTGTTAAATTCATTCAAAACAAGGATTGCCCCTTAGATGTAACTTCTATAACAAAAGATCATGGGCATCTTTACTTAAAAGAAGTTTGTTTTGAAAACCACGAAGTAAGCATATTTGCAGAGCAAGTTAGCGTGTATACTTCAATTCACTTTTTTCCATTTTCTGTAACTTCTTACGTAGATTTCAAAAGACCAAAGGTGGTTCTAAAAAATAGTAACTCTGAAAACTCAAAAATAAGTCTTCTATATTTTATATTTCCCGGGAAATATTTAAATCTTAAGTGGAATGTTGACTCGGGATCAATTAACGTCAAGAATTCAAAGGATGATGATCTCTTTTTTTCCTATAAAACTGATCAATCACAAAATTTCATTGGTCGTTTTATTTTAGAAGAAAAGAAAGAAGATCAAATTATTTCCTTATGTAATCTTTTACTAAAAAGCGAAGATCATATCTTGTCTGCAGATTTACATGTAAATGCGGGAAATTTAGCCATAGTACAGCAGTATTTGCCTTATCTTCGGCTAAAAGATAATCTTACTGCAGACTACCTACAAGGTGGATTAAAACTTGAATCAAGTCTCGTTTTTAATGCAAAAGAAAAAAATATTGAGCAATTCTCTAGCCAATTTTTTCTAAGTGATTTTTGTTTGGTATCAGAAAAAGGTAGTATTGCCTGTACAATCCCTGAATCATCAGGAAGTTTTTCTTATAATAAAAATGAAGATAAAGAATCTTTAATTAACATAAATAAGAATATTTCGTTTTGGAAAAATTGTAATGCTCATTTAAAAGCTCAAGATTTTGTATTTCAAA